>Ga0183100_1000227_pt1 | contig 63983 bp, 48 predicted proteins | sample Biomet2_FD_127789 | JGI IMG/M metagenome (GOLD analysis project Ga0183100, IMG submission 127789) | Microbial communities from bioreactor (seeded with anoxic lake sediment) at LBNL, California, USA - Biofuel metagenome 2 | ecosystem: Engineered > Bioreactor > Anaerobic > Unclassified ...
CGTCATCCAGGTTGGTACTGTCTATTTTAAGGTACGGGCATGGACCTAATAGAGATTTTTATTGAACTTTTTCTTTTCTACGCTTCCAAGCTTTCAACGAAAGATGATTCTTTGTAAAAATATATTTGTTGTATTTTCGACAAATGGCCTCATTGTTTTGACGAATACAAACATATGAAAAATAAGTTCCAGATAGAGCAATTCCCATTAAACATCATAGCAAAACGCATCCTAAGATTTTTTGAAAACAAGCGTCACGTGTCACTTTTGATTCTTAACTCTTTATGGCAGAATAATTTACAGTAGTGACGCCACAGTGACGCCAGTGACACGTGACACGTTAAATTTTGTAAACAGGAGGCCGGTAAATTATTTAATCTACTGTGAATGTGCATATTAAACAGTTCCTTGTAGGCCTGCACTTTTTGGCCATTTTCGCCCTTATTTGATAAAAATGCAAATCGTTCGTGGACGAAACCGTCAAAAAGCACCTGTTTTGAACCAAGTTGTGCATTTGCATTGAATTTAACATGCATTTTTTGCCCGTTTTTTCGAAAAATCGCACATTTCTGCAGCAACTTCCAATAGTTTATCTATGAGTATGTCGAATCTTTATACTTAATTTCAGGATATCAGGTTGCGGATTTGTTTCTTAAAAAATGAATGGTTTCAAGAAAAATGTCGGAAATAGAGTTTCTGGTAATAATATGGAGTGTTTGTGCTTTCGAAGAAAAATAATTAACTTTGTACACAAATTTGTATACAAAACATCAACGTATAGAAAAACATCACCATCATGAGTCGGAAAGAAGAACTGAAAAATCAGATTTTGGAATTGACGCGGGAATACTATCAGGAAGTGCATGCTCCGCAACCTGAGTTTAGCGCTGGTGAGACGTTTGTGAATTATGGTGGACGCTATTTTGATGAAAAGGAAATGGTTAATCTGGTGGACTCATCACTTGACTTTTGGCTGACGGCAGGTCCATGGGCTACAAAATTTGAAAAGCGTTTTGCTGAGTGGTTGGGCGTAAAATATTGTGCGTTGACCAATTCGGGTTCTTCTGCCAATTTGTTGGCTTTTTTTGCGCTGACATCTCCGAAATTAAAGGAGCGTCACGTAAAACGCGGAGATGAAATCATTACCGTAGCCTGTGGTTTTCCGACTACGATTACGCCCATCATACATTATGGTGCAGTGCCGGTTTTTGTAGATGTGACCATACCCGAATATAACATTGACGTTACACAACTTGAAGCTGCACGCTCGGAGAAGACAAAAGCCGTTATGCTCGCGCATTCGTTGGGAAATCCGTTTAATTTGGCTGCTGTTAAAGCTTTTTGTGATAAGTATAATTTGTGGCTCATTGAGGATAATTGTGATGCACTAGGGTCGGAATATACGATTGATGGCGTGACCAAAAAAACTGGAACGTGGGGTGACATTGGAACAAGTTCTTTTTATCCTCCTCACCACATAACAATGGGTGAGGGTGGTGCTGTTTATACGAATAACGGACAGCTAAACAAAATTGTGCGTTCTTTCAGAGACTGGGGGCGCGATTGTTGGTGTATGGGCGGTGTGGATAATACCTGCGGATGTCGCTTTACCGGAAAATTTGGAGAACTGCCAGTGGGCTATGACCATAAATATGTATACTCTCATTTTGGCTTTAATCTCAAAGCCACAGATATGCAAGCAGCTATTGGTTGTGCACAGTTGGATAAGTTGGATCTCATTATAAAGGCGCGCCGACAGAATTTTGATACCTTATATCAGGGCTTGCATGGTACCCCGGGTCTTATCTTGCCGGAACCTGCTGAGAACTCAGAACCTAGTTGGTTTGGTTTCCTGATTACAGTGAAAGCTGACGCTGGTTTCAGTCGGAATGATTTGACAGGTTATTTGGAGCAGAAAAAAATTCAAACGCGCAATTTGTTTGCGGGCAACTTTATTAATCATCCATGTTTTGATGAATTTCGCGGCGACAATCGTTTTTATCGTCAGGTTGGCAATTTAAAGAATACGGATACTGCCATGGATCGTATTTTCTGGGTTGGGGTGTATCCCGGCATGACTCCGGAAAAGTTGCAGTGGATGATTCATTGTATTCGTGAATTTTGCGAAAAGCACACAAAATAGGACCAAAAATAGTTTGTCAGAAAAGCTTTTTGCATAATCAGTAATCGATGATAGCTGATCGATAAACCCTACTTTTCGTTTAGGAAGATTGAACGTAGGAGAGGGCTAGAATATACATAATTTTATAAGATAACTGTGGCGTATGCTTAGATATAAGTGTACGCTACGAAATATAATAACCTTTAATCATTTGTAACACAGCTAAAAATAAACCTTTTCAGAAAAGAGGTGTCTTACAAAAGAACGCCAATGAAGTAAGTCGCCGAATGGACTTTCGTAAGATGGGGTGAATACACATAATTATTTTAAGATGAGAAAAATTGTAATTTTGACATTCATTTGTTTATCGTTAGTCCTTTCTGTAAAATCACAGAAGGTTTGGACCTTACAGGAATGTATTGATTATGCTTTGACAAACAACATTCAGCTACAAAAAAACAAAATTGCTTCTCAGAAGGCTGAGCAAGACTTGATAGGTTCAAAAGCTACCAAACTACCCTCTGTTTTATTTAATAGTAATCAGAATGTAGCTTGGCGACCGTTTAGTCAGCAAACCATTAATTTGACAAATGGCACGATGACTTCATCACAGAGCGACATAAACTATAACGGCAGTTATGCTCTGAGTGGCAATTGGACGGTGTGGAACGGAGGTCGCATTAGTAAAAACATAGAGAAAAGCAAATATTCACAGCGTATAGCCGACTTGACAACCCAACAAACTGCAAATTCTATTCAAGAGCAGATAACGCAACTGTATATCCAGATTCTTTATGAGAACGAGACCGTTCGTGTGGACAGCGAAACGATCAAGAAAACACAACTTCAGGTCGATCGTGCGCGAGAAATGCAGAAAGTTGGGAGCTTGGCTAAAGTAGACGTTTCACAGTTGGAATCGCAGTTGACGCAGGACCAATATTTGATTGTAAATGCCCAGTCTCAATTGGAAGTTTACAAACTTCAATTGAAACAGTTGTTGGAAATACATGGAGAGGAAGCATTCAACATAGCTAACTTATCTTTGGGTGATGCTGCCGTATTGACGGTTATCCCTCCCAAGAGCGAAATTTATCAAGCTGCACTGACAAGCCGTCCTGAGATTGAAAGCAGTAAGTTAAGTATCGAATCCTCGAAAATAGACAAAGCAATTGCGCAAACGGGACTTTATCCGAGTATTAATGCCAACGCAGGTATTGGGAGTAGTAATTCAAGTGGTGTGAATACGGGCATTTTTAAACAGTTGAAAACAAATATGAGTAACACTATCGGTTTGACATTGTCTATTCCGATTTTTGATCAAAAACAAACGAAAGTTTCTGTGCAGAAGGCAGAATTGGCTATTCAATCAAGTGAATTGGATTTGGTGAGTACTCGCAAACAATTGTATAGTGAGGTGGAAAACTTCTGGTTGAATGCTACGACAGCTCAACAACAGTATCTTGCAGCGAAAACTAATTTGTCCAGTATGCAACAGAGCTACGATCTTGTCAGTGAACAATTCAGAGTGGGGCTCAAAAATACAGTGGAACTCATTACGGGTAAGAATAATTTGCTGCAGGCCGAAAGCCAAAAGATACAAAGCAAATATACGGCGCTCTATAATCTCGCCATGTTGCGTTTTTATCAGGGGCAACAGGTTAAATTTTAAAACGACAATAACATGAAGAATAAAATCCAGAATATGAAAAAGAAGACAATGGGCGTTATAGCTGTAACTGTAATTATGCTGGTAGGTCTGACATCTTGTAGTAAGGAAAAGACGACAAGTTATGTTACAGCGAAAGCAGAAGTGACGAATATTTCTACCAGTGTCACGGCAACTGGAAGTATTGAACCCGTGACGGAAGTGGAAGTGGGTACACAGGTTTCAGGTATCATTGATAAGATATATGTGGACTACAACAGTGTAGTTCATAAAGGTCAAGTTATTGCGGAGTTGGATAGAACCAATCTTAAAAGCGAATTGGCCAGTGCGCAGAGTAACTTACTCAATGTGCAGAGCAATCTGGTTTATCAAAAAGCTAATTATCAACGTTACAAAACACTTTATGACAAAGGTTTAGTGAGTGCTAATGATTATGAAAGTGCACGACTTTCTTATGAACAGGCTACTGCCCAGGTGCACGTGCAGCAACAAGCTGTGTCAAAAGCGAAAACCAATTTGGGATATGCTACGATTACAGCGCCTATTGATGGTGTTGTCTTGGATAAAAAAGTAGAGGAAGGTCAGACGGTAGCTGCGCAGATGACCACACCAACATTATTTATTATTGCCAGGGATTTGACGGACATGCGGGTAATTGCAGATATTGATGAAGCTGATATCGGTGGAGTGAAAACAGGGCAGCGTGTAACTTTCACAGTGGATGCTTATCCGGATGATACTTTTTCAGGTACTGTGACGCAAGTGCGTCAAGAGGCTACGACAAACAATAATGTAGTTACTTATCAAGCGGTGATTTCTGCGCCCAACAAGGATTTAAAACTTAAACCAGGACTCACTGCGAATGTGACGATTTATACGATAGAGAAAACGAATGTGCTGAGCGTTCCCTCTAAAGCGCTGCGTTTTACTCCTAATCAGCTGCTGTTGAAGAAAGATGAAAAAATCATTGATTGTATAGCTAACAAGAAAGTGTGGGTGCGTGATGATAAAAATTTCAAAGCAATCCCTGTGACAACGGGTATTTCTAACGGAACCTTGACAGAAATAACAAGCGGTTTGAAAGCCGGAACAGTTTTGTTGACTGAATTCTCCGCTGTTTCTGCAGAGGATACGGGTAGTAGTTCCGATCAGAATAAAAATCCATTCATGCCGAGTCCTCCAAGTAGTAAGAAAAAAAGCACTACATCAGGCGACAGTGGCAAAACTTCCCAGCGTATTTCTTCAGGTAGCAGCAGGGCAGGAACTTCGAGTGGCGGTAATGCTAAGTAGGAGATAAATGGACTTCTTAGGATGATGATTTATGGAAGAAGAAAACAAAAAAGTAGTGATTAGGCTTGATGACGTGAAGCGCAGGTTCATTGTGGGTGATGAAACGGTGCATGCTCTTCGCGGAGTAAGTTTTAAAATCCATCAGGGCGAATTTGTAACTATAATGGGAATGTCAGGATCTGGCAAGTCTACGCTCTTGAATCAGTTGGGTTGTCTGGATACTCCTACCAGTGGGGAATATTATTTGGATGGGGTTTCCGTGAGAACCATGTCGAAACGACAGCGAGCACGTTTACGTAACAGCAAGATAGGTTTTGTTTTTCAAAATTACAATCTACTTGCTAAGACTACGGCAGTAGAAAATGTGGAACTGCCGTTAATGTACAATCAGAAGTTCAATGCCCGTCAGCGTCGTGAAGCTGCAATAAAGGCTTTGGAAGCTGTGGGACTTGGGGATCGACTTTACCATAAAAGCAATCAGATGTCAGGAGGACAGATGCAACGTGTGGCCATTGCCCGTGCATTGGTTAATGATCCTGCGGTGATTTTGGCGGATGAGGCTACTGGCAATCTTGATACCAGAACTTCTTTTGAGGTGCTTGTATTGTTTCAGAAACTGTATGCGGAGGGCCGTACAATTATTTTCGTGACTCACAATTCGGAAATCTCACATTATAGCAGTCGTAACATTACGTTACGTGACGGTAACGTGGAAGCAGATGTTTTCAATGACAATATCTTGTCAGCAGAAGAGACTTTGGGAAAAATTCCAAAACAGATAGACGATTGATGTTGTGAATATCAAATAAATAGATATGAGTTTTTTAAATCTTATAAAAGTAGCTATCAGAGCCATCGCAAGCAGCAAATTCCGATCATTTTTGTCAATGCTTGGCATTATTATCGGTGTGGCTGCCGTCATTATCATGATGGCCATTGGTCAAGGGTCTAAGCAAAGTATCCGAAAGAATATCTCACAAATGGGAACGAATATGATTACGATTCGTCCAGGTGTGGATCAACGTGGTGGTGTGAGGCAGGACCCAAGTGAAATGCAAACATTGAAAATTTCTGACTATGAGCGCATAATGGCGGAGAAAAGTTATATTTCCAACGTCAGTCCCGAAGTAAGTTCGTCGGGACAGGCTATCAATGGGGCGAATAATACCTCTACTTCTGTTTACGGCGAAAGTTCTGAGTATTTGAGCATCAGGCAACTAAGCGTGCAGCGCGGGGACTGTTTTACAGACGAAGATGTAAAGAAGAGTGCAAAAGTATGTCTCATCGGTAAGACAGTGGCAGATGCGTTGTTCCCTAATGGACAAGATCCCGTTGGGCATACTATTCGTTTCAAAGCCATTCCCTTTCGTGTGGTAGGCGTATTGAAATCGAAAGGTTATAACAGTTTCGGGATGGACCAAGATAATTTGATGATTGTGCCTTACACTACGGTGATGAAGCGTATCCTCGCCCAGGAATATTTGTCCAGTATCAATTGTTCTGCACTTTCAGAGGAGGTGACAAATAATGCTATAGAGGAATTAACTCAAATTTTGCGTACCAACCACAAGTTGAGTGCTACGGACGATGATAACTTTACGATTCGTTCTCAGGAGGAAATGATGGAAACAATGAGCAGTACGATGGACACCATTACAATTATTCTTGTGGTTGCAGCGGCTTTCTCCTTACTCGTGGCAGGTATTGGTATTATGAATATTATGTTGGTTTCTGTGACCGAACGTACACGTGAAATAGGTTTGCGCATGTCCGTCGGAGCTACAGGCTTAGACATTAGTAACCAATTTCTGATAGAATCTTTCATGATAAGTATCACCGGAGGGGTACTTGGCATTCTGGTCGGTTATTTAGGTACCTTGGCTTGCTCGGCTTTTGGCTTACCCACTACGATCCCGCTTTGGAGTATTCTCGTCAGCTTTGCTGTTTGTACGGTTATAGGTATCGGCTTTGGTTATTTTCCTGCGCAGAAGGCGGCGAATATGGATCCGATTGAAGCCATTCGCTACGAATGATTTTTTGAAAAAAGGCTCTTGATTTTTCTGAGAATTTCAAGAGCCTTTTCTCTACAGGGCTGTTCAAAAATGTTTCATAAAAAAGGAATAACATTTCCGTCGGCATCGAGGCCTTTGCGATATGAAAAACGACGAGGCTATTCGTTGAAAAGATATCGCTATTTGTTGAAAATAGGTCGCTATTCGGCGTGCGTAAGTCGGCTTTGATTTTCAGCAGTCCTAATTATCTGAAACAGAATTGCAAACGCGCAGGTTTTTGACGAAAGAACATTTTGGGAAAAAGACACATTCATGACTGGATTATCCGGGTATGATTGAAGGATATTGAATGGGAAAGGCTTCTCCGCAGGAATTGGATGACTTTAGGCGTGAAGTTTGGTTCTTACACTGGTCTGCGTATAGACTTGATGGGCCGGTGATGAATGTTAGTGCTTGCGAGATAAATATTCCAAAGATGCCTTCATGGCCAAATCTTCATTCTGAACAAAATAAGATTGGTAGGTCTCGGTAATGGGAATGTCCGGCTTCAAACCAATACCTACAAATTCGGTCCCATCGGAACAAATATCCCATTTTGAGCAGATGTTGGTATAGCAAACATTAGGAATCAGTTCCATACGAACGCCATTACCAGTACTTCCGCCTGTAGGAACACCAACAATGACGCCACGTTTCATTCCTTTGAAAACACTCGTGAAATCCTCAGCTGCGCTAAAAGTACCGTTGTCAACAAGAAGGACAATAGGATTCAAATAATGCTCCACGCCGTTTATTGGCGACATGTTTTCTGATTGTTCTGAATACATATCCTGTGGAATTCCCCAAGAAGTAAATGCAGCATTGTATTGTCTTGTTCTCCATGAATCGGTTTTGATGCTGTCGTTGAAAAAATGACACAAAATGAAATCGCCGTTTCCTGAATTTCCTCCTTCATTATCACGTATGTCGATAATCAGAGATTTGGTTTTTAAGATTTGTGGATACAAATCGGAAAAAAGTTTTTGCATCTGGCTATCATTGAACGTGCTGATGTGTAAATATCCGATATGTCCCTTGAGTACTTTCCATTCATAAGTTGGTTTGTCTTGTTGCAAATCTAAAAGAGGTTCGCCGCTTTTATAATTGATTACAAGACCTTTGCTAAAAGAATATTTTGTAATTGTTCCTTCTGGCAATGAAGTCAGATTGCTGTTGTAATAAAGTAGGTGGTCAGTCCATTGTGGAGTGGAAGAAGATAAATAGGGTATAATATTTTTTTCGGCATAAGCTTTGACAGACTCATTATTGATGGAAAGCAATTCCATTCCTCTGCGCAATCCTTGAGCTTTTAAATTCGAACTCCAAATGTTGTCAACATAAACTTTTCCATCAAAACATTTGAAGGTGAAAGGGGCCGTATAATTCTCATCATTGCCCCATACGACGGTGTGACCATCATGTACCATTGCAGCTATTTTCTGAAGAATTTGAACAGCTTCTCCATCTGATTGGGCTTTTTCAATCATTGGCAGTGTGGCAGCATAAACGCTGTCCCAATTTAATTTTACCCGATCCATGAACACAAAGTTTTGTTTGATGCCGGACCAGAGTCTGGCAAGGCCAAGTGCATATCTCGTCTTTTTGTCAAACTTAGTCCAAAGATTTTTTTTATTTTCGTTTTGTAAGGGTCCGGTATAGTGATTAAGGGTCGGCCATTGACGCGGAATGCACAATTCGCTATCGGCCATGGCACAAAGGAAATAGAGCGAGTCATTTTCGTAGCGATAGCCGAAGAATATTTTGTTTTGGAACGTTGTCGCTGCATCTTGATGCTCCAAAATAACGTGTTGCTGTTTGCTGTAACTTTCAAATACGTGATGAATTTTCATTACACTGGCAGAATCGTAATTTCCAATAGCAATACGTTTTCCGTGTGTCAAACCGTAGCCTTTGTCTCGTAGCCATTCAAAGGAGCTGACTTGTTTACTGAAGGAACCCGTGTAGTCCACGTCCACAAGTTTGGCTCCTGGAATCTTTTGCAACTTGTCGAAAAGATTTATCAAGTCTGTTGAGTCTTTCTGCTTGGCCGAGAAGGCCGAAATACTCATGAGCAAAAACAGAAAAAGTAAATGATATATATTTTTTTTCATAGGTATCAATTTAATGATGAATCATTTATTTGAAAAAGTCGATGCAAACCGGTTTGGGCAATGAAATGTTTTGATGAGCGTTTTGCAACAATCCTGTGCGGCGGTTGCGGCGATACACTTCGATACAATTGTCATCGCGGCTGGCAACGAGGAGAAAACGGCCGTTGGGTGTGAGGGCAAAATTGCGCGGATGACGGGCCGTGCGTTGATAGCCTACCTTGCGAATGAGTCCATTGGCCTTGTTGACGCGATAAATGGAAATGCCATCGTTTTTCAAGCGGTGGGAGGCATAGAGAAAATGTCCATCGGGACTAAGATGAATATCGGCACTGCCGTGTGCCGGTACCTCTTCAGCCAAAACGTGTTGCACGGGGAGAAGATTGCCGTTGACATAGCGGAAAACAACAATGGTACCGCCCTTTTCGTTGATGAGATATATGAATTGGTTGTCGCTACTGAAAACAAAATGGCGAGGGCCCCAACCTTGCGGACCGTTGTAAACAATGCGTTGGTCGGAGAGAAAAGGAGCGGTCTTGTCGGCAGCTGATTCGGAGTTAATGGTGAAACGATAGATACAATCGTTGCCGAGGTCGGTGACAAGGAGATATTTGCCGTCGGGAGTGGGGCGTGCGCAATGAATATGACTGACAGAATTGTCAAGGAGTTTTTGGAAACGGATGAACTGACGCAATTTCAAAGTTGCGCCGCTATCACTGATGGCAAAAGCGGAGAGTGAACCTCCCGAGTAATTGGCTGTGACGAGAAATCGACCGTTGGTCCAAATGTTGCAGGGGTCATCGGCTCCACTTGAGGCGGTGGAAGTAAGGGTCGTTCGGGTGGTCCCGAACTTCTCTGTGGTAGCGTCGAAAGGCGTGGCATTCGCAGCAGCTTGGCCATTGGACAACTCTGATACGGAATAAACAAAATCAGGATGACGGGTATAAGTTAGAAAAGAAGGATTACCAATTTTGGCGGATGTCACGAGTTGGGCATTTCCTGTGTGTTGGTTGAAATGGAAAAGATAAATGCCGTCACTTGAACTTTCTTCGGTATAGGTGCCGATGAGCATGGAAAGTTCGTCAGTTGATGTTTTGGCAGTAGTGGCACAACTAGGTGAAACGGGAGATACAAGAAAGATCAAAGATGAAAGAAAAATATTTTTTTTCATAACGACTCTGTTTTTGATGACAAAGATAGTGCAAATTAGAGCATAGGAGAGGTCAACTACTATGTAAAAATAAAGAATGCATGAAAAAATCAATTTAAAACCGTATCTTTGCCATGAATTAAACAAAACGTCTGGCCCTCAAAATTATTCCAAATTGTCCATCCAAATTGAAGACTTTAATCTGAACGGAGCGCGCAAGAGTGACTTTGAAATCATGGTTCCCGCAGGTTCGTGGGAATCTCTGCATGCAGCTTTGGATGCAAATGCTGACTCGGTTTATTTTGGTATTGAAAGCTTAAACATGCGGGCGCATTCAGCGGCACATTTTACGATAACGGATCTGCACCAAATAAGTTCAATTTGTGCGGAGGTGGGGGTGAAAACATATCTTACGGTGAACACTATTATTTATGGTGAGGATTTGCCGTTGATGCGCGAAATTTGTGATGCAGCACGCGAAGCAAAGATTTCGGCTGTTATTGCGAGCGATGTCAGCGTACTTCAATATTGCAGCATGATAGGGCAGGAAGTTCACCTTTCCACACAACTCAATATCAGCAACATTGAAGCACTGAAATTTTATGCCCATTATGCAGATGTTGTGGTGCTGGCGAGAGAATTGAACCTGAAACAGGTACGTGAGATTGCTGATAAAATCAGGGAAGAAAACATTTGTGGCCCGCGGGGAGAACTGATGCGACTGGAAATGTTTTGCCACGGAGCGTTGTGTATGGCTGTGAGCGGAAAATGCTACCTGAGTTTGAACAATCTGGGCTACAGTGCAAATCGTGGTGAGTGCCTGCAGATTTGCCGACGTGCATATACGGTTCGCGATCGCGAAACGGATGTGGAACTTGATGTTGATAACAAATATATTATGAGCCCGAAAGATTTGAAAACTATTCGCTTTATCGATCAAATGATGGCTGCGGGAGTGAGGGTCTTTAAGATTGAAGGGCGTGCACGAGGACCCGAATATGTTTACACTGTGACCAAATGTTATCGAGAGGCAATAAATGCTGTGGTCGACGGGAATTTTACGGAAGTCCGCAAGAATGAATGGGACGAACGTCTTCGTACCGTTTTTAATCGTGGTTTCTGGGACGGATATTATCTGGGACAACATTTGGGCGAATGGAACGAAGAATACGGTTCGAGTGCTACCGAGAAAAAAGTATATGTGGGTAAGGGCATAAAATACTTTTCAAAAATAGGTGTAGCTGAATTTGTATTGGAAGCTGATGATTTGCATCAGGGAGATAAACTCTGTATTACTGGTCCTACAACGGGCATTTACTTTCTTACAGCAGATGAAATTCGATATGAATTAAAACCTGTTGAAACCGCTCTCAAGGGTTGGCATGTCTCCCTGAAAGTCGAGAATAAAATAAGGCCTTCTGACAAACTTTATAAAATTGTGCCCTCCGGTCGCGGAGAACTAAAATAAGATGTGGCTTTTAGCCTTTTTCTTTATTCGACCTGAAAGTAAAAGTAAAGCTAAAAGACAAGGAGGCTAATAATATAAAAATTTCAAAGAGGCTGTTAATCGCTACATTTGAGCATAAAACAAAAAAAAATGGATGTTATTTTGTGCTTTTCGCGGTTTGCATTATCTTTGTACGCGAATAGTACAAATATTAACGCAATTGCGTAAGAGTTTAGGACAATGAATCCCGATACGTTTGCTCTTCTCTTCGCCAAGACGGTGGAAGAGCTCACAGATTGTACGGACATGGAGAAGAAAGGCTTCTTCCATGAATACCGTGATAGTGACCCCATACCTTCAGGAAAGGTTTTGGAAGAAATAGTAGAACTTAGTCGTGCCATCTTTTTCCCCGGATATTATGGTAAATCATGCATCAACCGCAACACGCTGAAATATAATATAGGTGTGAATGTGGAGCGTTTCTATAACCTCCTAGTAAAGCAAGTGGTAGCAGGACTTTGTTTTACGAGCGATAATGCCAAAGAAGATGTAATGCATCATTTATACAGTCGTGCCGAAGAAATTTCAGGCCATATCGTCTCCATATTACCAGAATTGAGAGGTGTGTTGGAAACCGATGTGACTGCAGCTTATGATGGAGATCCTGCTGCGACGGATAAGAGTGAAGTGATTAGCTGCTATCCCGTGATAAAGGCCCTGATAAACTATCGGCTGGCCCATGAACTATATAAACTGGAAGTTCCCCTGATACCTAGAATTATGACAGAAATGGCTCATAGTGAAACGGGAATCGATATTCATCCGGGTGCCGAGATAGGAAACCATTTCACTATAGACCATGGTACGGGTGTTGTAATAGGAGCTACTTGCATCATTGGAAACAGAGTGAAATTGTATCAAGGCGTTACATTGGGAGCCAAAAGTTTTCCGTTGGATGAAAAAGGAAATCCGATTAAAGGAATTCCTCGTCATCCTGTGATAGAGGATGACGTGATTATCTATTCAAATGCTACAATTTTAGGACGGATTACGATAGGTAAAGGTGCTACAATTGGGGGAAATATTTGGGTAACGGAAGATGTGCCTGCAGGGGAACGAATTATACAATATAGAAGAAAATAAGAATAAAATAAATGGAAGAATTTAAACTCATCGCCAAGACCTTTCAAGGGTTGGAAGATGTTTTGGCCAAAGAGCTGATCGCATTAGGGGCTAAGGAAATAACCCCGGGGCGTAGAATGGTTTCATTCATGGGAGATAAAGAACTAATGTATCGTGCCAACTTTTCACTGCGTACTGCCGTACGTGTGTTGAAGCCGATAGCCACGTTTAAGGCAAACGATGCGGATGAGGTTTATAATGCCGTGAAATCTATTAATTGGAATGATTATTTGGATTTGGAGACTTCGTTTGCCGTGGACTCTGTGGTTTATTCTGAGGAATTCCGCCATTCCAAATTTGTTGCCTATAAAGTAAAAGATGCTATTGTAGACTTTTTTCGTGAACAAACTGGAAAACGTCCGAATATCAGTATTACAAATCCTAACATCAAATTTAATATGCATATTGCGGAGACCGACTGTACGTTGTCGCTTGATTCGTCGGGCGAAAGTCTCCATAAGCGTGGTTACAGAGAGGCTACCGTAGAGAGTCCTATCAATGAAGTCCTGGCTGCCGGTATGATAAAATTGACGGGATGGCATGGTGAATGTGATTTAGTTGATCCTATGTGCGGTTCGGGTACGATTGCTATTGAAGCTGCACTCATTGCACGTAACATGGCTCCCGGAGTCTTTCATAAGAAATATGCCTTTGAGAATTGGAAAGATTTTGACAGTGAATTGTTAGACAAAATTTATAATGATGACTCTCAGGAAAAAAACTTTGAACATCATATTTATGCCTCTGACATTGATAAAAATGCTGTTCAGATTGCGTTGAGTAATGTGAAATCTGCGGGTGTGGCAGCTGATGTCACGGTGACGGCACAACCTTTGCAACAAATTAAGCAACCAGTAGAAAAAAGTATTATGATAACCAATCCACCTTATGGTGAAAGAATTTCTTCTCCAAATTTGTTGGGTCTTTATCGCACCTTGGGTGACAGGCTGAAACATCAGTTTGTGGGCAATGACGCATGGGTGATTGGCTATCGTGAAGAAACTTTTGAGCAAATTGGACTGAAACCAAGTCTAAAAATTCCTTTATTTAACGGTTCTCTTGATTGCGAATTTCGTAAATACCAAATTTTTAACGGTAAACTGAATGATTACCGCCAACAGGGTAATATTCTAAAGACCGATGAAGAAAGAGACCGCAATTCCTCTAAACGCTTGCGTAAGCCTCAGCCTTCATTTGATATACCTGAAAGTGAGGGAAATGAGAATTTGGAGGCAGAAATACCAGATTATATTTTGAAACGCCATCGTGAGTTCATTCAGAGCCAACAGCGTGAGGTTCGTCATGGACGTCGCGAAGATTATGATCGTGGAGAAAAAGATAGTCGTTTCGACCGCCGTAGAGAGCATAGTGACTCTTTTGGGGGACGCAATAATGATGTGAAGTCACGAGATGATCGTTTCAATAGGATTAATCAGAGTGATCGAAGTGCTTCGGTAGCTCCGGAGCATCGAAATTCCGAGGGTTCTCGCGATTCATATCATTCGGATAATCGTGGTGACCGTGGATATGCCCGCCCTGAACATAATTCTTCTGCCCGTCCTCACGACACGTTTAATAAGGATAATCGGGGGAGTGGTTACCAAGGGAAACGTCCTTTTGATAAGGGAAAAAGCCAAACTGGATTCAAACCGAGAGGGAATCGTCCAGGAGGTCATTTTAATAATAATGATGGTAGGGATTAGACAGCTGTTAGGTTTTGTTGTCTCCTTTTTCTGTGTTACTGCCATGGCTCAGTTGAAGCAGTTTACGTTGGACGACCTTTTGTCTGGCGGTAAGACTTACGAAAGTATGCAGGCAGAGAATCTGCATACAGTTTGGTGGGGAAATCAGCTGGTCAAAACGGAAGAAAATAAATGTGCGTTACGCCTCAAAAACGGTGAATGGAAAGATCTTTTCAGTTTGTCTGATGTAAACGCAGCTTTGAAAGCTGAAGGTTTAGAAGAACTGAAAAGTCTTAAAAATACAAAATTCCCTGAAGCCCAACAACCTTTGGCCTACCTTTCTTGTAAAAACGCAAAAGTTCTATATAATTGGAAAATTAAAAATCTGGAATGGAAAAATACTCTTTCTGAAGGCCTGAGCTGGGAGGATTGGAATCCTACATCACGTTGTCTGGCTTATAATCGCGAAAATAATCTGTATGTGTTGACTGCCGATGGTAAAGAACATGCCGTCAGTCATGACGGTTCTCTCGAAATGGTATATGGACAAAGTGTGCATCGCGATGAATTTGGAATCAGTAAGGGAACTTTCTGGAGTCCAGATGGCCGTCGGCTTTGTTTCTACAAAATGGATCAAAGTATGGTAAGTGATTACCCATTGGTAGATATTTCTATGAGGATTGCTGCAGAGGTTCCTATCAAATATCCGATGGCAGGGGAGAAGAGTCATCGGGTAAGTATCGGTGTTTTCAACCCGAAAACGAATGAAACGGTTTGGTTGGAAACGGGCGATAATACCGATCAATATTTTTGTGGTATTACGTGGAGTCCTGACAGCAGAAAAATATTTCTTTACAACCTGAATCGGGACCAAAATGATCTCCGGCTTTGGCAATTTGATTCACAAACAGGCCAAAAGGAAAAAGAATTATATGAAGAAAAACATCCGAAATATGTTCAACCGGAGCATGGGCTAACTTTTCTACCGTGGGATACGGACAAGTTTATTTATTGGAGTGAGAAGGACGGTTTTACACATCTCTATTTATATAGTTTGAAAGAAGGTAAAACAGTTCGAAAAATAACAGATAATCGTTGTGGAGTAGTGGTTGATTTGTTGGGAGTCAACAATCAGACAAAAAGCGTTATTGTAAATTGTACGGGTTTGTCTCCTATCCAGCACAACCTTTTCAGAGTCTCAGTAGAAAATGACAAAATTGTACATTTGGGTGGGGATAAGGGCGTTCATGAAGGTGATCTTGCTTCAGATGGGTCTATATTGCTTGACAAATGGACTTCACCAGAAGTGCCTCGCAAAATTGACCTGATTCAGATAAGTAGTTTAAAAACCGAAAACATATTGACAGCGGAAAATCCGTGGAAAAATTATAATGTTCCTGAGATTTCTTCAGGTACATTGAAAGCTGCTGATGGACAAACAAATTTGTATTATCGTCTTGTAAAACCGACAAATTTTGACCCCAACAAAAAATATCCTGCTATTGTTTACGTTTATGGCGGCCCTCATACTCGTTTGGTGGAGGCTTCGTTCGGTTATATGTATCGTGGTTGGGAAATTTACATGGCTCAGAAAGGCTATGTGGTTTTTGTTTTGGACAATCGTGGTAGCAATGAACGCGGTTTAGATTTTGAGAATGTTACTTTTCGCCACTTAGGAACGGAAGAAATGAAAGACCAAATGAAAGGGGTCGATTTCTTAAAATCGTTACCTTATGTTGATGACTCTCGTCTAGGGGTGCATGGCTGGAGTTTTGGTGGTTTTATGACGGTGGACCTGATGTTAACTTATCCTGACGTTTTCAAATGTGGCGTTGCGGGTGGCCCTGTGATTGATTGGAGCTATTATGAAGTAATGTATGGTGAACGTTATATGGATACGCCTCAAACAAATGCAGAAGGTTATCAAGAAAATAATTTGAATTTGCGTGCTGGCAATTTGAAAGGACGTCTCTTGGTAATTTTTGGTTATAATGATCCTGTTTGTGTACCGCAGCACACGTTATCATTCATTCGTGCATGTGAAACGGCTGGCACACATCCCGATATGTTGACTTATCCCGGTGATGAACACAATATGCAGGGTGCTGATCGCATTCATTTACATGAACAGATTACAAGGTATTTTGAAGATTTTCTGAAATAAAACGAATAAGATGAAGATATTGTTGTTAGGAAATGGCGGCCGCGAGCACGCCTTGGCATGGAAAATGGCACAAAGTCCGAAACTTGAAAAGTTATTTATTGCCCCAGGTAATGCTGGAACACGTAATGTGGGCGAAAATGTGGATATCGATGCAGGGGATTTTCCTGCAATTGAGCGTTTTGTGATTGAGAAAGCTATAGACATGGTCGTAGTTGGCCCAGAAGTACCTCTTGTTGATGGAATTGTAGATCATTTTGCTTTAAATCCCAGATTTCAGAATGTTAAGGTTATCGGTCCTAGCAAGAGCGGTGCTCGCTTGGAAGGTAGCAAAGATTTTGCAAAAGGTTTTATGATACGTCACAATATTCCTACAGCGTTGTATAAGACATTTGATGGTACGATGGTGAAGGAGGGCTTGAATTTTCTTTCTACCATGCAACCGCCGTATGTACTTAAAGCTGATGGATTATGTGCAGGAAAGGGGGTGCTTATTTTGCCAACTCTTAAGGAAGCACGTAAGGAATTTCAAGAAATGTTGAAAGGCATGTTTGGTAATGCTTCGGCTCATGTGGTTTTGGAGGAATTTTTGAGTGGAATTGAGTGCTCTGTTTTTGTGCTTACGGATGGTAAGCATTATCAAATTCTTCCAGAAGCCAAAGATTATAAGCGTATTGGCGAATATGATTGTGGTCTCAATACGGGTGGGATGGGCAGCGTTTCTCCTGTTCCGTTTGCTACCAAAGAATGGATGCAAAAAGTTGAAGACCGAATCATTAGTCCTACAGTAGAAGGACTTGCACAGGAAGGTATCGATTACAAAGGTTTTATCTTTTTCGGACTTATTAACGTGAAAGGCGAACCAATGCTTATTGAGTATAATTGTCGTATGGGTGATCCGGAAACTGAGAGCGTGATGCCAAGGTTAAAGAGTGACCTAGTTGATTTATTTGAAGGAGTTGCTGCAGCAGATTTGGATCAACGAAAAGTGGAATTTGACGATCGTACAGCTGTTAATGTGATGCTTGTTTCTGGTGGCTATCCGCAGGAATATAAAAAGGGCTATCCTATCACTGGTCTTGAAGAAATTGATGACAGTATTATATTTCATTCTGGTACAATCATGAAAGAGGATAAACTTCTGACAGCTGGAGGTCGCGTGATTAGTGTAACATCTTACGGAAAAGATAAAGAGGAGGCCTTAGCTTGTTCTATGAAAAATGCTCAGAAAATAGTGTTTACAGATCGTTATTATCGTCGCGATATAGGCAAAGATCTATAGAATTATATTGCTGTCTGATAAAACTTTTTTGTATTAGCAAAATTGCTGTTTTTATGGTAAATTGCTTCTCTTTTAAGTCGATATAATGGATAAAATCATTCATTTTCACCATTTCTTTATCAATTTTACACAAGGAGAAAAGGCAAGTCCCTTTTTTACAAAAGTGCCAAAAGTGATTGACTATAAGTCAAATACAGCTATATCGTATATTTTTATCGGACAGCAATAATAGAATTAGTGAGAACAAAAAAATAACTGAGTCGGAACTGATATTTCAGAGTCCGACTCAGTATTATTTGTAGAGAATAAAGAATTCAGCTGTAAACCTTATTCTTGCTCAAAATGATTAAAAATAGCAGCAGCTGTTTCTTTCAATTCATCGTTGGAGAGTTTCAACTTCGGATTACTAAAAAGTATATCTTTTTCCTGATCAATAGGAATAAGGTGGATATGAGCGTGATTTACTTCCAATCCGATAACAGCAACACCAATTTTACGACAAGGAATAACTTTGCGGATAGCAATCGCTACCTTTTTAGCAAAAATCATCATTTTGCCGATTTCTTCGTTGGGTAAATCGAAAATATAATCTACTTCGTGTTTGGGTACAACAAGTGTATGGCCTTTCTTTAATGGATTGATATCGAGAAAAGCATAAAAATTCTCATCCTCAGCACATTTGTAATTAGGAATTTCACCCTGTATGATTCTTGTGAAAATAGTGGACATCTTTTATTCGTATGAAATTTTAGTAATTTTCAACTGGATTTCTCCACGCGGAATTTTGATGTTAGCCACATCACCTACTTTTTTCCCAAGTAAGCCTTGCGCGATAGGAGTTGTTGATGAGATTTTTCCTTCACGTAGATTTGCTTCGGTTTCACTGACAATGGTGTATGTCATCTTAACACCCGTGTTAATGTTTTCCATTTCCACCGTGGCCAAAATTTGTACCATGTCTTTTGATAGTTTGCTGGTATCGATAATCTTAGCATTCGCTAAAGCTGTTTTGAGCTTATTGATTTTCATTTCCAGCATCACTTGTGCCTCTTTTGCGGCATCATACTCGCTGTTTTCTGACAAATCTCCTTTATCCCGAGCTTCCGCTATCGCAGCAGAGGCAGCAGGGCGATCCACAGATTCCATGTGTTTTAACTGCGCTACCATTTGATTGTAGCCTTCCTGTGACATGTAAGCCATAATACTATAGTTTTAATTTATTCTTGTTTGAAACATAAAAAATAAAAGAATCCCGATGCTTTCACATCGGAATCCTCATGCTCCTTAATTTTTGCAAAGGTAAAAAAAATATTTCGTAACCCAAATTTTTTAGGGACTATTTTTGTTGGTGACTTTATATTTTTAGTAAAGTAAAAAAGCATTTTCTTCTTGAATATCAATTTTTTAATGCAAATTATGTAAGAAACTGCGAAAAAGTTGTACCTTTGTGTACTTTTAAAGACGAATAAGAAAACAATAACAATTTTATTTTAAGATGAACGTAATTACAAAAACTGTTCAATTACCTGATGGACGTACTATCAGTATTGAAACAGGAAAGGTGGCCAAGCAGGCCGATGGTTCCGCTGTTCTCCGTTTAAACAATACGGTGCTGCTTGCAACGGTTTGCGGTGCAAAAAATGCAGCGCCTGGAACAGATTTTATGCCGCTTCAGTGCGACTATAAAGAACAGTATTCTGCAGCTGGCAGATTCCCTGGTGGCTTTACAAAACGTGAGGGTCGTGCTTCGGATTATGAAGTATTAACAAGCCGTTTGGTGGACCGCGTATTACGTCCGCTCTTTCCCAGCAATTACCATGCAGAAGTTTATGTGAATATTATGCTTTTGAGTGCTGACGGTGTAGATATTCCCGATGCACTTGCCGGTTTTGCTGCGAGTGCAGCTTTGGCATGTTCCAACATACCTATTGAGGCTCCTATTGGTGAAGCGCGTGTGGCTCGTGTTAATGGCGAATATATTGTGGATCCTACAACAGAACAGTTGAAACAGGCTGATATGGACATTATGGTAGGTGCTACAGAAGAAAACATTATGATGGTTGAAGGCGAAATGAAAGAAGTTGCCGAGCAGGATTTACTTGCTGCTTTGAAAGCTGCACATGAGGCCATAAAATCCATGTGCCGTTTGCAGAAAGAACTTTCGAAGGAACTCGGAACCGACCTGAAGCGTGAATATTGCCATGAAATTAATGATGAGGAATTGCGCCAAGAATGTCGCAACGCTTGTTATGATAAGGCATATGCCTTGTCTGCTAGTGGTTTGGCAGATAAACATGGGCGCGAAGATGGCTTTGAAAAAATCCGAGAAGATTTTAAAGAGGCTTATGCCGCCGAACATGTAGATTTGACTTCTGAGGAATTAGAAGAAAAGAATGGTTTGATCGACCGCTATTATAATGATGTAGAGCGTGATGCCATGCGTCGTTGCATCTTAGATGAAGGCAAACGCTTGGATGGCCGTAAGACAACAGATATACGTCCTATTTGGTGTGAAGTTAGTTCATTACCGACCCCTCATGGATCTGCTATTTTTACTCGTGGCGAAACTCAGTCGCTTTCTACTTGCACACTTGGAACAAAAATGGATGAAAAGATGGTTGATGATGTTCTGAATCAGAGCTATATGCGCTTTCTCTTACATTACAATTTTCCACCGTTTTCTACTGGAGAAGCTAAAGCACAACGAGGTGTAGGTCGCCGTGAGATTGGTCATGGACATTTGGCTTGGCGTGGTCTGAAAGGACAGATTCCAGAGGATTTTCCATATACAGTACGTTTAGTCTCACAAATTTTGGAGTCTAACGGCTCTTCGTCTATGGCTACTGTTTGTGCCGGTACACTTGCATTAATGGATGCGGGAGTTCCTATTAAAAAGCCAGTTTCCGGCATTGCAATGGGACTTATTAAAAATCCTGGTGAAGAAAAATATGCTGTTCTGAGTGATATCTTAGGAGACGAAGATCATTTAGGTGATATGGATTTTAAGACAACGGGCACAAAAGATGGTTTGACTGCTACGCAAATGGATATCAAATGTGACGGTCTTTCTTATGAAATTTTGGAAAAGGCCTTGTTGCAGGCCAAAGCGGCTCGTGAATATATTCTCGATAAGATTACCGAAACAATTGATAAACCGCGTGAAGATTTTAAACCGAATGTGCCACGTATTGAGCAATTGACGATTCCTAAAGAGTTTATTGGTGCAGTGATTGGCCCAGGCGGAAAAATTATTCAGGGCATGCAGCAAGAAACTGGTGCTACGATTACAATTGAAGAAACAGATGGTGTTGGAAAAGTGCAAGTTAGTGCACCGAATAAGGAAAGCATTGTTGCTGCTCTTTCAAAAATTCGTGCCATTGTTGCTATTCCTGAAGTGGGCGAAGTTTATGATGCCAAAGTTATTTCAATTATGCCGTATGGATGTTTTGTGGAATTTATGGCTGGCCGTGAAGGTTTATTGCATATCAGCGAAATTGACTGGAAACGTTTGGACAGTGTTGAGGAAACAGGATTAAAGGAAGGTGACACGATTCAGGTGAAACTCTTAGAAATTAACGAAAAAACTGGTAAATATAGGCTTTCCCATCGTGTACTTCTTGAGAAACCTGCAGATTACGAGGAGCGCCCTCAGCGCGCTTCACGTCAGAGCGGAGACCGGCCTCAGAGGCATGATCATAGTGATCGCCCTCAGCGTGCTCACTCACGTGAAGAGCGTCCACATCGTTCGGAAACCGACAAAAATGAAAATACTTCAGCAGAATAGGTTGGTATAACGCATTAATTATAAAAGGCATCGTTAATAATTTTGACGGTGCCTTTTTATGAAAACGTATTTTTGAAATTGAAAAATTCTGTAAAAAATGATGCGTTGATTTACTTATTAGATAGAATGATGAATAGATCAAGAGGTGTTATAATTCCTCCAATTTGAAAACGAGCCGTTGTACACCTTCTTGCCAGTGACTGCTGCTGATTCGGAAACAACCTATTTGTGCGGTATGCGCTACGTGAATACCCACACAAAGACATTCATCGTAATTACCTATATGAACAATGCGTACCGTTTCAGAAGCATCGTCAGGAAGGCGGGAGAGGTCAAAACGGTTGCTCATGTCATTTTTTTTAGCATATTCCGTCCATATTTTTAGATCCGCATCGATCACTCTATTGACTTGCTTCTCTAAATCTTGAACTTGTTCTTTTTTGAGAGGTTTATCCAAATGGAAATCAAGTTTAGACTTTTTACGTTCTACATGACTCCTAAAGGCTCTGCCGCAATTGTAAAGCCTATTCATAGTGCCGTTTAAAATATGTTCTGCTGTATGCATTGGAGCGATCGATGCATCCTTGAATTTAGTGCTTGGTTCATTCATTTCTATCATTGTATCCAATTTTATATGAAGTTTGTTTGCAAAAATAATAAATAATAGGCGATATTCAATAGATGAGAGCTTTACTGAAAAAGTTTGACAGTTTTATTAATAAAAAATATCAAGAAGAATATTAGTTGTTAAGTTAATACAATTTTGTTGATGCTTTTAAAGAATATGTATTTTCCTAGAGTCAAGAGGCAACTGCAAATATAGAGAGATGTTTAAATAAAGTCTGTTTGATTACGAATAGATGGTTTAATTAGACGTTCCTTAAGAAGTGTGTTTTCATGTGGAAGTAGTATTGGTATCCAGACTAAAGAAAAAGGACTTTTCTATTGCTTTTTATGGATTTGTTCCGTTTACTATACATGACCAATTTCTGCAAGATTTATAATTTTAAAAATATTTTTTTAGAGGAGTGATGGAATATTTTGTGTGTGTTTTGAGATAAAAGTGGTAAAAATGTTTTTTCCTGAATATTAAATGTTGTATTTTTGTTCCAACCATAAAAAATTAATCATGTCAGGAAAAATTGATTACTTAGATCTGCGCATTTTGCAAATTATTTCGAATGATGCCCGAATACCGCTAAGTGATGTAGCTAATCAATGCGGTGTGTCAAGAGCTGTTGTTCATCAGCGCATTGCCAAACTTACGGAAAAAGGAACAATTCTTGGTTCCGGCTACCATGTTAATCCCAAGTCGATAGGTTATTTTACATGTACCTTTGTTGGGGTAACATTAGAAAGAGGTTCTATGTATAATGATGTGGTGGACTGTTTGCGTAAAATTCCCGAAATTGTAGAGTGTCACTTTACGACGGGTAATTATACCATGATGATTAAGCTTTATGCTTATGATAATGAGCACCTGATGGATTTGTTGAATAATAAAATTCAACAAATTCCGGGCGTGACGAGTACGGAAACGCTTATCTCTCTTCAGCAAAGTATATCGAGGCAACTCCCTATTGTTTTTCCGAAAGAAGATTAGTCCGAAATGTCAATTTATTTTTCAGGTTTAATCATTGGGGCCTTTTCCTTTTTAGTGATAGGTCTATTTCATCCTGTTGTAATAAAGACGGAATACCATACAGGCACCCGCTTTTGGTGGGTGTTTCTTATTCTTGGTATTCTGGGCTGTGTTACAGCTTTGCTTGTGAGTAGTAATATCCTATTAAGTGCTTTAGCCAGTGTGTTTGCTTTTACTTGCCTCTGGTCGATAAAAGAACTTTTTGAACAGCGTGAACGTGTTCGAAAAGGATGGTTCCCTCGAAATCCTGCACGCAATTATGATGATGAATTTGGAGTGGATAATAAAAAGTAAACATGAACGAATTTGATTGGGAAGGACAATATGGAGAACTTTGTTGCAGCCATGCAAAACCTGTAAAGCGGCCGATTATTGGGATTACAGGAAATTATGGTGAACATGGCTGTGAATTGGCTAAGGGTTATTATCAAAGCATTTATGAAGCCGGTGGAACAGCTTTTGTGATTCCACCATTAGAAGGCATTGATGATTTAGACTGTATTTTGGAACAGGTTGATGGCCTTGTTTTTTCAGGAGGTGGAGACTTGAATCCGTTATTTATGAAAGCAGAACCATCACCATTTCTTCAGGGTATTTGTGGGCAACGTGACCGCAAAGAGCTTTTGCTGCTTCGTATGGCTTTGGACCGCCAAATCCCCATGTTATGTATTTGCAGGGGAATTCAATTATTAGGCTTGGTAACTGGTGGTACGATTATTCAGGATTTGGGAAGTGAGAAGTCTTTTGAAGGGAAACTCATTAAACATTCTCAAAATTTGGATCGCAGTTATGCATCACATACAGTATGCTTGGCTGACGGAAGTTTGCTGAAAAAGATTTTTAATCAGAACGTATTAGCGGTGAATTCATTTCACCATCAGGCCGTTGGCAGTGTTGGGACGTCGTTGCAAATATGTGCCCAAAGTAGCGATGGTGTGATTGAAGCAATAGAAAGTACAGATTTTAAGTCCGTGATAGGTGTGCAATGGCATCCTGAGGGATTTATTTTGAGTGGTAACCGCTGTATGATGCCTCTTTTTAACTGGCTAACAAATGAGGCCCAAAATTTTTCTGATGCTAAATTTCTGCATTCTAGAATTCTAACATTAGATACTCATTGCGATACCCCGATGTTCTTTGATAGGGGCATTCGTTTTGATGAAAGAGATCCTAAAATACTTGTCGACTTACATAAAATGCGTGAAGGACATTTGGACGCCAGTATTATGGTGGCTTATTTGCCGCAGAAGGCATTGGATGATGATTCTCTTAAAGCTGCGACTGTTCTTTGTGACAGCCTTTTAGATGGCATAGAAACTAAAATAGGTGGTTGCGAGGGAGTCGGTATGGTCGAAACGCCTGAGGATCTCTACTGTCTCAAAAATGAAGGACGTAAAAGTATTATGCGTGGTATTGAAAATGGTTATGCCATTGGGAAAGAATTGAAAAATGTGGAACGATATAGACGTCGAGGGGTTGTTTACATGACACTTTGTCATAATGGCGATAACTTGATTTGTGATTCAGCTCAACGCAGTACGCGTCTGAATGACGGAGTGAGCGAATTTGGAGAGAAAGTGATTTTCGAAATGAATAGAGTAGGTATGATGGTAGATCTATCACATGGTGGCGAAAAAAGCTTCTGGAATGCACTTGAAATAAGTAAGTTACCAATTGTTTGTACGCATTCATCCTGCAAGAGAGTTTGCAATCATCCGCGCAATCTTAGTGACGAACAGCTTAAGGCTTTAGCAGTCGGAGGTGGCGTTTGCCAGATCACGCTTTATTCGGGTTTTCTTTGCAAAGATGGAAGGGCTACGATTAATGATGTCATGGAACATTTGGAACATGCTGTAAATCTTATTGGAGTTGACCATGTAGGTCTAGGCACGGATTTTGATGGTGATGGGGGAGTTCCCGGTTTGGCGAATGCCTCGGAGCTAATTAATTTTACGCGTCAATTGTTGCGTTTGAAATTTAATGAGGAAGAAATAAAAATGATTTGGGGTGGCAATTTCCTGCGTGTTATGAAGCAAGTTCAAGAGGCCGCTAAAGCATAAAAAATTATGAGGAAGATTTTATATTCATGTTTCAGTCTGCTCTGTATTTCTTTGATGATGCAGAGTTGTGGAGGCAAATGTCGAGTTGCTGCTGACGATGCAAACAAAACTGCGAGTGATGTGCCTGATTTTAAAGCTGACAGTGCATATTCCTTTATTGAGGTGCAGTGTGCCTTTGGACCTCGTGTGATGAATACAGTTGCGCATGATGATTGTGGTAAATATCTTGTTGAGAAATTCAGGCAATATGGATTGACGGTAACTAAACAAGAATCTACATTCAAGCGATATGACGGCATTATGATGCCAGGGTATAATATTATTGCCCAATTAAATCCAAAAGCGAAAACGAGGATTATGATTGCCTCTCATTGGGACAGTCGCCCGTGGGCTGATAATGATCCTGACAGCTCAAAACAAAAAACACCAGTGATGGCTGCAAACGATGGCGCGAGTGGCGTAGCTGTGATGTTGGAGTTGGCGCGTCTGCTCAAGTCTGATAAAATGGCTGTTGGTATTGATTTCGTATGTTTTGATGCTGAAGATGTGGGTGTGCCGCAATGGGAAAAAAAGGTAAAAGACGATGAAAATAGTTGGTGTCTGGGTGCTCAATATTGGGCGCGTCATCAACATTCAAGCGGCATTAAATTTGGGATATTACTAGACATGGTAGGTGGTCAGGGTGCACACTTCTATAGGGAAGGTTATTCAATGAGATATGCTTCTGGTGTGGTGAATGAAATTTGGGAGGCTTCTAAAACGGCTGGGTTTGCTGATTTTTTCAATGATGAAAGTGGCGGTTTCATCACTGACGACCATTTACCTGTGAACCGTGTTGCCAATGTACAGATGGTAGATATTATTCCATATTATCCTACGGGCGGAACCGGATTTGGACCAACTTGGCATACTACGCAGGACACGCCTCAAAATATTGACAAAAATACACTGAAAGCTGTTGGACAAACTCTCGTACAACTAATTTATAATTATAAGTAATGACGATAAACGAAGCTCAAGAGGAAATTGTAGAGGAATTTGGTTTGCTTGACGATTGGATGGATCGTTATCAGATGTTGATAGATATGGGGAATGATCAGAAGCCTTTATCCCCTGAAGAAAAGAATGATTCCAATCTCATTCCTGGTTGTCAAAGTCGCCTTTGGCTTGTTTGCGAGGAAAAGGATGGTATGCTTCTTTTTCGGGCAGAAAGTGATGCTTTGATTGTAAAAGGCATTGTGACTCTTTTAATAAAGGTGTTGAATGGACATTCTCCTGATGAAATTATAAGTGCTGATTTGTATTTTATTGATAAAATCGGCTTGCGTGAACACCTTTCGCCTACACGCAGCAACGGACTATTGTCTATGCTGAAACAAATGCGTATGTACGCGTTGGCTTACAAGGCGAAAGGTTAGGAGTGTATCGGCTGTCATGAAAAAATTGTTTTAGGCTCAAAATTTGCTATGGTGAATTGTAATATAGAAAGTTAGAATATTCCTCCCCTTTTTTGTTCCTATTTATATATAATTGATTGAGGCTGAATCAAAGACAAATATTGAAGTTTTACCCAGATTCTATTAAAAAAGATTTGCCTGGGAGGCTTAATAAGATGACTTGATTTTCTCTATTCTGAAAAAAAATCAACGAAGTTTGACTTCTTTCAAAATATATTTGTTGTATTTTTAACGAATGACCACATGCTTTTGACGAATGAGAACTTCAGAAAAAGGTTTGAGTTGGGTATAGTTTTTTATTAAACATCAGCTCAAAATATACCCTTGAATTTTTGGAAAGAAATGTTACGTGTGACTTTTTTGCGTTAACTGTTTGTGATAGAATAGTCCTGAGAATTTACACTCGGGTGATGTCCGTTGAAGCGTGAACCATTCTCTTTATAAAAATGTAATTTGTATGTCAATTAAACTTTCAAAAACTGGTCTTTGGTCTGCTTTTGACATTTGAGAAGTATGTAAAATTCACTTTTTCCCGGATTTTCGAAACCGAATGATAAGTTTTGACAGTGTGTGTCTATAAAAGGTTAAGAAACAGTTCCTGTACAGATTTTTGTAGAGTAGGGTGTATGAAATCAGGTGCAATTTCATTTAAGGGAGTGAGTACAAATAGGCGGTTCTGTATTTGTGGATGCGGAATTAGCAATTCTGCTGTATTTAAAATGAGTTGGTCGTAAAAAAGGATGTCAATATCTATGAGGCGGTCGGAGTATGTTCCGTTAGTGCTTTTATGTGTGCGCCCTATAGAAATTTCTATTTTGTATGTTGCTGAAAGTAAGTCATAAGGAGATAGCTCTGTTTCCAGCATGACAGCCGCATTGAGAAAGAGGTTGGAGGAATGGAATCCACAAGGCGCTGTTTCTATAAATGAAGAGCACTTGAGCAATTTTCCTACGTTTTGCTCAAGTGCTTGAAGGGCCAGTTGAAGATTTTCTTCGCGTCGGCCTAAATTTGTGCCTAGTCCTAAATATGCGATGTGCATTAGTCAATAATGAGCATCACATCACCAAATGGACCGAATTTGTAGTTTTCTTTCAGTGCCACCTTGTAAGCGCTCATGGTGTAATCAAATCCGCCAAAAGCTGCTGTAAGCATTAACAGCGTGCTTTCAGGTAATTGAAAGTTAGAGAACATGGCATTGGCTACGCTGAATATATAAGGGGGAAAAATAAATTTATTAGTCCAACCTTCATATGGATTGATATGCCCTAGTGTGTCGCAGGTTGTTTCCATGGCACGTTGTACCGTGGTACCTACAGCTACAATGCTGTGACCTGCATCTTTTGCAGCGTTTACGATGTCACAATTTTCACGGGTGATATACATTTCTTCGGAATCCATCTTATGCTTCGTGAGGTCCTCAACATCTGTATTTCTGAAATTACTGAGTCCACAGTGAAGTGTGATGAATGCCGTTTGAAGATCATTGATCTCCATTCGTTTCATCATTTCTCTGCTGAAATGTAGGCCTGCCGCTGGTGCGGTGACGCCACCTTCATTTTTAGCAAAAATGCATTGAAAACGCTCTAAATCTTCTTTTTCGGAAGGACGTTTTATGAAGCGGGGCAGTGGCGCTTCACCAAGGGCGTAGAGCTGTTCTTTAAATTCGTCGTGTGGACCATCGTAGAGAAAACGTAACGTGCGTCCGCGACTCGTAGTGTTGTCGATGACTTCGGCTACGATGGAGTCATCTTCACCAAAATAGAGTTTATTCCCGATCCGGATTTTGCGTGCTGGATCAACCAAAACATCCCATAAACGTAAGTCTGGGTTGAGTTCGCGGCGCAAAAAAACTTCTATACGCGCACCGGTTTTTTCTTTATTGCCGTAAAGGCGGGCGGGTAAGACTTTAGTGTCGTTAAAAACAAAAGTATCACCAGGATTGAAGTAGCTTAGGAAGTCTTTGAACATTTTATGTTCGATTTTTCCTGTTTTGCGGTGAAGTACCATCATTCGTCCCTCATCACGATGGGGAGCCGGGTAGAGTGCAATTTTGTCTTCCGGTAGTTTGAATTTGAATTGAGATAATTTCATACTGCAATTATTTTAAGATAAGGTTTCCATTATGGAGCCCTATGTAGTTTCTGTTTGATTGAAAATAGATTGTTTGTCGAGCCAAGTGGAAAAGTCTTCAAGTGTAAGGCAGTCGCCCAATGTGACGGATCCAATGCGTGTACGTTTGAGGGCAGTTAGGTATGCTCCGCTACCTAAAGCTGTTCCGATATCACGTGCTAGGGCACGAATATAGGTGCCTTTGCTACAGACTACTCGAATTTTTATTTCCGGCATTTCATATGAAAGTAGTTCGATTTGGTCAATGACAAGAGTTTTTGGTTTTAGCGTAACTTCTTGTCCTTTTCGAATCAGCTTATATGCGTGTTCGCCTCCAATTTTACAAGCAGAGTATTCTGGGGGAACTTGCTCAATTTTTCCGATAAACTTTTGAAGAACGCCGATAACCAGTTCCTGCGAGATGTGGTTAATGGGGAATGTCGCATTTTCAGGGTGTTCTCTATCGTAACTAACTGTGGTAGCACCTAATTTCAGCGTTGCTATATATTCTTTGGTTTGTTTCTGAATCTCTTCTACACGTTTGGTGGCTCTTCCTGTACACAAAATAATTACTCCCGTAGCTAAAGGGTCCAATGTGCCTGCATGACCTATTTTTATTTTTGTTCCCAAACGTTCGGTAAGAATCCTTCGAACTCGCGAAACGAGGCCGAATGAAGTCCATTCATACGGCTTATAAAAAGGAAGTATTTCGCCCTGTTGAAAATCCATTATCCAACCATTCGTAATGAAAATCCATAGTGAAGCAAGAGTAGAATGAGTCCCCCCACGATAATACGGTAAATGCCAAAAGCTGTAAAACCATATTTGGTAAGGAAATGGATGAAAAATTTAATGGCCAGTATGGCTACAATAAAGGAAACGACACAACCAACAATGAGCATGCTGAGATTGTTGCCTTCGTTGATAATAGCCATTTGTCCTCCTTTCAACATTTTAAAAAGCTCAAGGCAGGTAGCTCCAAGCATGGTCGGCACTGCCAGAAAAAAAGAAAATTCAGCGGCGTCCTTACGCGTCATTTTTTGAGACATTCCACCAAAAATGGTTGCAAATGAACGGGACACTCCCGGAATCATCGAAATGCACTGAAAAAGTCCAATGATGAAGGAACGTTTATAGGTGAGACTTTCGCCTTTGGGCTTGTTTTCGAAAATTTTGTTGCAAAAGCACATGAAAATACCTACAATCATGAGCATCCATGCCACTAATGTTACGTTCCCCAAATTTTTTTCGATAAAATCATTAAACAGGAGGCCAAGTATGACGGCCGGTATAACACCTACAACGAGTTTGCCATAAAAATTGAATAAACTTTTAAGACCTACTGAATTATCGGGAACCGTAAAAAACCGTTTCCAATAAATACAAACTACCGAAAGAATTGCACCAAACTGAATAATAATGGTAAATGCTTTTACAAAAGCTGTACTCTCCACACCCAACAAACTTTGGGCAATAATCATATGACCCGTAGAGGAAACAGGAAGAAATTCAGTTAGGCCTTCTACGATTGCTATGATGATCGTTTCAAATAAGTCCATGTTTTATTTTGAACTTATTTTCTTTGAGGATCGTCGGTGATATCTGCCTTTTTGTCAATTTCTCCCATTCCAGTTTTAGGATAATGGAGAATCGCAAAAATCATGAAAATAAAACCAGCGAGACAAACAATGGGCGCAATTTTAATGCGACGTGCACTGAAAATGTTGGGGTCGAAAGCATGCTCTGTGGAGCCGCCGCCTGACATTAGAATAAAACCAATGAGGACTACAATCATTCCGGCTGAAAGGAGAATGAAGTTGGTCTTGTCAAATGCAAAATTTCTTCTATTCATTGTGTGAGATATTTTCGATGAAATAAGTTTTTAATAGCGGTGAAGTTTGTCGTAGTTGAGCCCTAAGTTGCGATTTACTGAGAAGAAAGCGCAGAGCAATGTGAGTAAAATGCCACAAAGAAAAACGACAGCGAGTGTCGCGGCCAAAACGTCCCATGTGATAAGGCTTATCATGTTCGGCTCGTACTGCTGTATAGCGTAGATGCCAGTCATGAGAATAGCTGCCGCGACGAGAGCCGAAACAAAACCAATCCAAAAGGCTTTGATAAGAAAGGGGCGACGAATAAAACTCCAGCTGGCACCGACCAAAGTCATGGTGTATATCAGGAATCGGTGAGCATGTACATTGAGCCGTATCGTGTTATTAATAAGTGCAAATGAGACAAATGCCAACAATAATGCAATAATTAGCATCATGGTGCTAACTTTGCGAATATTATTGTTTAGGCTTTCCATGAGGCTTTCAGGGTAAGATACTTCCAAAATGGAAGAGTCTTGTTTGAGAGCGGGAATCACCTTTTTGAGACTATCGCCATTGGCATAATCTGCTTTTAAATGTACTTCAAAAGAAGCTGGCATGGGATTTTCTCCCATAAATTTTGTTGTGTCTGTTCCTAGGGCTTTGGATTGTTCTTCCAAGGCACGTTCTTTGGAAATGTAGGTAACAAGACGTGCGCATGGCATAGTTTTCAGTTTTGTTTGTAGATTATATGTTTGAGCCTGTGAAAGGTCGTCATCCAGAAGAAGGGAAACTGTAAAATTTTCCCGCAGGCTACTGGAAAAGTGTGAGGCCAGCGTAACAAAAAAAACGACTGTCCCTAATAATACAAGTACGAGTGTAGTGCTGATGCACGAAGTGACCACATTAACACTACCACGAACCTTTTGTTTTTTTTTAGTTGTCATCAAACCTCTGGTGTTTATATTTTAAGGTGAAAACCTACACTACATCAAAATTTATGCAAAAGTAGTGAAATCGTAGTTGAAAAAGCTGTACTTAAAGTTATTTAACTTCATGACCTTTTAAGGTTGCAGACGAGGAGTCGGTAATAAGAACTCTTATACGTTCGCCCACGTGGTGAGAGCCACGGTCGAAGACTACAATTTTGTTTTGTTCTGTACGACCAAAAAGTTGATTGATAGAGCGTTTGCTGTTTCCTTCTATAATAATTTCAAACTGTTTTCCCTCATCGTGTTTGTTGTTTTGAGCACTAATCTTGTTTTGTAAGGCAATAAGTTCTTCAAGTCGGCTTATTTTTGTTTCTTCTGGGACGTCATCTTTAAAATGATTTGCAGCGTATGTCCCTGCTCGTTCACTATATTTGAAAAGGAACGCGGAATCATATTGGCATTCCTGCATGAGAGAAAGCGATTGTTCATGGTCGTTTTCCGTTTCGCTGCAGTAACCGCAAAACATGTCAGTGGAGAGCCCACAGTCTGGCACGATTTCTCTGATGGCAGCTACGCGGTCCAAATACCATTCACGTGTATAATTGCGGTTCATTAGTTTAAGAATACGGTTACTTCCACTTTGAACAGGTAAATGGATATGCCTGCAAATGTTAGGCATATCTGATATGGCTCTCAGTGTTTCGTCACTCATATCTTTTGGATGCGATGTCGTAAAACGAATACGCATTTCTGGTACAGTTTCAGCAACGGTTCGCAATAAATCTGGGAACTTTACAGAGTGGCCATCTTTTTGCCAACAGTAGGAATTTACATTCTGACCAAGCAGGGTAACTTCTTTATAATTTTTTTCCTGTAAATCGTGTACCTCTTTTAAAATACTCTCCACGTCTCTGCTGCGTTCTCGCCCACGGGTATAAGGAACGATGCAGTAATGACAAAAATTATTGCAGCCGCGTGTGATGCTCACAAAACCGGAGATATGATTTCCACAAATGCGTTTTGGTATGATGTCACGGTAAGTTTCTGTGAGCGAGAGGTCTACGTTAATAGCTTTTTGACCCATTTCCGCTTGGGCAACTAGCTCAGGTAAATTTAAATATGCGTCTGGACCGGCTACAACATCAGCATGATGAAACTCCAACAATTCATTCTGTGTGCGTTCTGCCATACACCCCATTACTCCTAAAATAAATTTGTGACCTTTTCGCCGTTCAGCTTCTAAGGCATTAAGGCGATTAACTATTTTTTGTTCCGCGTTATCACGTACAGAACAGGTGTTCAGAAAAATGGCATCGGCTTCGGCCTCATTCTCACAAATATCATAGCCGCCCATTTTCATAATGCTGGCTATAGTTTCGCTATCGGCCACGTTCATTTGGCATCCGTATGTTTCTATATATAGCTTTTTCATGTGTTACACTGAATTTTTAGGTATGCAAAGTTACTATTTTTTTTGAGATGTTCTTTAATAGGCTTTTTGTTATTTGGGTTTTCTCCTTGAGTGCTAAATATATAGATGAAGAGAAAGATGTGTGTGCAATCGTCTTTTTAAAGGTGTTTTGGGAAAAACGCAAAATTCAGTTCTGTTTTTGTCTTAATTCAAAAAGAAAATGTAACTTTCGACTCGTAAATTAAAAAGGAGAAACGATGAATTATAAATTATTAGTATTGGATGTTGATGGAACTCTTTTGAATTCCAATCACGAAGTTTCTCGCCGTACACTTTCTACTTTAATTAAAGTGCAGCAGACAGGTATCCGTATAGTTCTAGCTTCGGGACGGCCCACATATGGTTTGAAAGCAATAGCGAAGCAGCTAGAATTGTCGACTTACGGTGGTTTCGTTATTGCCTATAATGGTAGTCAAATTATTGATGCTTCTACAGGTGAAGTGATGTTTGAACGTCGGGTAAATCCTGAAATCGTACCTTATCTGGAGAAGAAGGCGCTGAAAAACAAATTTCCAATTTTCACTTATACAGAGGATCGCATTGTTACGAATAACCCTGATAACGTTCATATTCAGGATGAGGCCAAACTGAATGGCATGGAAGTTGTCTATGAGCCCGAATTTTCAACATCAATAGATTTTAATCCTTATAAATTGGTTTTGGTAAGTGATGATGAAGGTGCATTGGTGAAATTGACAAATTTATGGAAAAGGCGTCTTAATGGAACTGTTGAGGCACATCGTTCTGAAGATTATTTTTTGGAAATTTTACCCTATGGTGTTGATAAGTCAGGTGCGTTAAGTGTGCTTTTGGATTATTTGCAAATAGAACGCCAACAAGTGGTGGCATTTGGTGATGGTGTAAGAGATGTTGGACTTTTCGAAATGTCGGGACTTGGTATAGCTATGGCTAATGCACGCGATTCTGTACGGGCTTGTGCTGACCAAGTGACTGCTTCTTGTGATGAGGATGGCGTTGCTCAGGCTATAGAAGCTTCTATTTTGGCAAAAATGAGGTCTTCCAGTATCCCTTTGGGTGACTTAAATCGTCAGTCTGCTTCTTCTTTGATGGGTAATTTGGGGATTAGCTATACATATGCGTCTCCTAACCGTGTCGAAGCAACAATGCCTGTGGATCAACGTACACGTCAACCTTTTGGCATTTTGCATGGTGGAGCGGGGCTCGCTTTAGCTGAAACTGTTGCAGGGCTGGGTTCCATGATTTTGGCAAAGCCTGATGAATATGTTGTTGGGATGCAGGTGAGTGGAAATCATGTTGCTTCGGCTCATGAAGGCGATACGGTGCGTGCGGTTGGAACCATTGTTCACGCAGGTCGGAGTAGCCACGTATGGAATGTGGATATTTTTACATCTACCGGTAAATTGGTTACTACAGTTCGTGTGGTAAACAGCGTAATTAAGAAAAAATAAAATCTGGTTATTTAATTTATTTGAATTTAGAAGGGAACGTCAGACCTTTTCCCTGTTTTACTTCCAGAAAAGTTTTTTAAATATAAGTCTTTTTCTTAACAAACTGTGATAAACAACATTGACTTCAACTCTAAAAGTTGAAGTCAATGTTGTTTAGTGTAATAAAAACAGAGTTTTAAGTGCAATACTATCTTTAGTTCCGTGAAAAGCCTCCACCTCCATTTCGCTGTGGGGGTGTGGCTTGTTTTTTTGTATCTTTTTGTTGTGTGGTATTTTTTCTGGACGGGCTTGACTGTTGACTTTTCGGATTTGGTTGCTCCTTGTTTGGCTGAGCGTTAGATTGGCCCTGAAATACTCTATTTTCTGAAAAGCTGCCCCTGCTTTGATGTGATGGTGTATGAACGTCTGAAGAGTAAGAGCTCCTATTGTTGGGACTAGTGTATTTATTATTTGGGGAATTGATATCGTTAAGATTGTTTATGATGTTATGTTTATCATTGTAACGCCCATTTCCACCAGTATGTATCCTGACGGAATTGAAATTATTGTTATAGCTTTCACTTCCGTTTTTGTTTGAGTAATTTTGATTATTAGAGTTTCCTTGATGATAGATGTTTGCTGAATTATCATGTTGGTCAGAGTTTCCAAATCTTCGGCCTGCAATATGAAAGCCTGTGTTTAAATTTGGGCGATCTACCAGAACGCCGCTGTGGGCAAAGTCTGCTTTAGGAAAAATGGTATGCATATTATTGTATGCGCCTTTATGCCAAACTCGGTTGCTATAATCATAATAGTGGTTGATTCCTCGTACGGCAAAAGGAATCCTTGCAACTACCAAGGCGTTGCATAGAAATGATGTAAAAGCATCTTGAATGGAGGAGTAATTTGTGTTGAAGTAGGAACCAGGAGCCCAGCCTCCAACCCATGTATAGATCCCTGTATGACGTTGCCAAACAAGAGCTGCTTCGATGCGGCGTTTAATTAAACGTTCCTCATAGGCGCGACGATTTTGCCAGTTATACCAGAAACGATTGTAATTTGGTTCAGAAAAGAAATGCCATTCCGCCATGAGATAACCGTTTGATTGTGAAGGGATGCGCAGATATTGTAAATAGAGAGGGTCGCTGTTGTCTATTGGTGCGATGAAAATGATGCGATAGGGGTTTGAAAGGCGTATAGAAGTGACGCAGTCCTCATAGAAATTGTTAAGGTCAGAATAAGAAGCAAACATAGAATTGTTTGGTTCTAGTAGAATGTCAAATGAAAGACATGCAGGGTAATTGCGATAATGTTGTGCGATGGTACGCCACCAATTAGAAATTCGCCTTTCGTAAGATGGGTAGAATCTTCCATAAGCTGGTTTGTAAGCAATTATTGGGGTAACCCCGTAATTGATGCATTGATTTATTTGTTCGTCCAGCATATCAAAATCTTCAGGCGAAAGATATTCTTTTGTAAGTGTGATGCGGATGTGTTGAATGCCTGCATCCTTAAAATCTGCGATGGCGTGCTCAAAATCTGGTTGGGAGTAATTATTGTTGTTCGTCCACCAATCTACGTCCATGCCGCGCCCCAGCATTTGCTGATATTGTGCAGGTTCAATCCATTGTGCCTGAATGTGCTCGCTTCCTAGTAAGAGGATAACAATTGTGGTGAGAAAATGAATCTTTTTCATGATGGTGAAGTTTTGTTTTCTTTAAGACGACTCAAAAGGGGGTTTGTTTATGATCAAACCTCCTTTTTGGACATTTTTATAACTTTATTCGCGATTTAATTGTGAATTTATTAAATTCAGGAGTCTGAAAAGGTAAAACAATGTGGGTAAAAGAAATTTATTTATTAAATATTTCTTTAATGCTGCCTAGGCTGCTGAGCAAGCCAGTGGCTTCATATGGAATATAAACGGTTTTACCGTCTTTGCCACTAACCATTTCTTTCAATGTTGCAATATACTTTGTCGCGAGTAAATAAGAAGCTGGATCTGTTTTACTTTGTTGCACGGCCTCACTTACTTTCGCAATAGCTTTAGCTTCAGCGCTTGCTTGCAAAATTTTGGCTTCAGCTTCACCTTGTGCTTTTAAAATTTGAGATTGTCTTAGAGCTTCTGCTTGATTAATAATGGATTGTTTTTGCCCTTCGGATTGAAGAATTTGAGATTGCTTTTCACCTTCAGCACGTAGAATTTCAGCGCGGCGTGAACGTTCGGCTTGCATTTGTTGTTCCATGGCTTCACGTACAGAATCGGGTGGCGTGATATCTTGCAATTCAACGCGGTTCACCTTTACGCCCCATTTGTTTGTGGCTTCGTCGAGGACGGTGCGTAGTTTGGTATTAATAATGTCCCGCGAAGTCAGAGATTCGTCTAGTTCCAGTTCTCCTACAACATTTCGCAGCGTGGTTTGGGTAAGTTTCTCAATGGCGTTTGGTAAGTTGTCAATCTCATAAACAGCCTTAACGGGGTCCATAACTTGAAAGTAGAGCAGGGCATTAATTTCGGTTACGACATTATCTTTTGTAATGACACTTTGTTTTGGAAAGTCGTAAACTTGTTCCCGAAGGTCAATTTTTTTTGTAGATTTGATAATGGCGTAGGTTTTGCCGTTACTTCCCTGGTAAGATATGCGTGTACAGATTTCCCTTGAACGGTCAATGAATGGTAATATAATGTTGAGTCCGGATGCGAGTGTACGATCATAGCGCCCAAGCCGCTCAATAACTTCTGTTTCTGACTGTGGCACAATTTTGATGCCTTTGGATACAACTACAATAATGGCCAGTGCCAGAATTGCTAAAATGTAGAGAGCTGTCATGATTTTGAAAGGATTTGGTGGTTTATAAAACCGTGAATATTATTTTTCCTCAGAGGTCCCGGTTTGCTGGACTCGTCTCACTGTCAGGATAATGCTATCAATACTTACTACGATCACTTTTTCACCTACTTCGATGGGAGAATTATCGGCAGAAACGGCTTGCCAGTTATCTCCATCTATTATAACGCGGCCAAATTGAAGTTGACCGTCAATGCGCTCTACGACTTTTGCCGTTTTACCTATTAGTGCATCTATATTTGTTTTTGGACGTCCCTGACTACGCTTATTAAGGTGATGCATTATTACAGGGCGGATGAAAACAAAACTGAGTAAAGAAAAACTGGCGAAAATAATAAATTGCCATATTTCACTGAATCCGGCCAAACTGATGAATGCTGCAGCTATGGCACCCACTGCAAAGCAAAGGAGAGCAAAGCTGGATGTAATCAGTATTTCGAGAATGAAGAGGACAAATGCAATGCCCAACCAAATGTAGAAAGGTGTCATAATAATTAATCTGTAGGTTATTTAAAACATTCATGTTTCCGTTTGACGTACTTTTCCACGATTTCTTAATTAGAACAGGAAATAGGTGACGCAGCGGTTTATTTTATAGGCAAATATAATTATTATTTTTGGATTCTTCCTTCCAGAAAAAATAATTATTGTTGTTTCGATAAATGTTTCATTTTTTGTTACCTTACCTAATGTCTATATTCGGAGAATGCTTGTTGTTACTGAAAACCAAAATTTGTTAGAACGTTTCTGAAGTTAGCACTTAAAAAGTAGGTGGTTATTCGTAAAAACAAGGAGGCTACTCGTTGAAAATGCAACAAATATATTTTTACAGAAGTCGTACTCTGTGGAGAAATCATCGATCATCAGAATTTGATAAGTTTTTCATTTTCGAATCAAATGAATTTATAAAAAAGAAAGGACTGAATTCTGAAATGAATTCAGTCCAAATTGGATTTCTACAGTCTGTCAGGACAAAAAAAGTTTTTAAGGGAAGAAATCAAGAAACGAGGTAGTTCCTGATCATTTCATTTTTGGAAAAATCTTGAATTCGTATCCTTGCGATTGTAGCCATTCGATTGATCGTGGTAGAGCGAACCAAAGTTTGTCCTGACTTTTCAAAGAATCGTGGAAAGTAATGATGGAACCGGGTCGTGTATAATGTCGGACATTCCAAAGTACTTGTTTTGCATTGAGGCGCTTACTATAATCGCGCGTAACGAGATCCCACATAACCAGTTGGTAATGGCGGCGAAGGAAAAAATATTGTTCCCACTTTAGCCAACCATAGGGGGGACGTACCAAATCAGTATGAAGATAAGTGTTTGCTTTGTCAATATTGTTAAGGTAGCCGCGAATGCCATGACGAAGTCCTCCAATATGGTTAAAGGTGTGGTTCCCGATGCGGTGACCTGCATCTTTCACCATTTGAAATTCGGTGGGATGTTTGCGGACATTGTCACCTACCATGAAAAATGTGGCCTTAATGTGATAAGTGTCTAGAATGTCAAGAACACGCGGAGTTACTTCCGGTATGGGACCATCGTCAAAAGTCAAATAAACAGCCCTTTCGTGCTTGCTCATACGCCAAAGCGCATCTGGATAGATCCAGCGTAACCACAGAGAGGGCTGTTCAATAAACATTAGTTGCCTGGATTGACGTTAACGCCTCTGGCCTGAAGCTGTGAATAATATGTGGCAGCTTGTTGTAATAGCGTTTTTGCGTCTTTTGCTTTTGCTTTGTCTAGATCGCGTGCAGCCTCAATCAGGTCGCTCAAATGGAGCGCGCATTCATTACCGTTACTGGTAATTTTATCAGGCGAATAATTGAGATACCAATCCAAATATTGTTTGGCGGTATTTGTCAGTTCATGCAAAATAGTTTGGGCTTTATCAGGACGCCCACAAGCAATCCAAGCGTTTGCTAATTCGGTGGTACCTCCAAGGTTGTCGCCGTAGCTGACCGTGCTTTCCGGGATTTCTTTGTCTACTTTTTCTAGGACCTTTTTGGCACGGGCCAAATCGCCTTGGTTAACAAGTGTTTGAGCTAGAATGGAGAACATTCTTCGATGAGTGAGGCACATGCGGTATACTGTTTCATCAAGATAGATGTGTGGGTTATTGATTCCTCCAAATCTAAATTTATTCATCAGGTTGTCGTACATCCGATTGGTGTCTACATACTTATTGCTACGTGCTGCATTGAAAGGTGTAAGCCGGAAAGCCAGACCTTCTTGAATAAAATTGTCCTGTAAATTGAGATAATTATCGCGACCTACAGTTACTGCAAAGTAAATAGGTCTTGTCCAATTACAATTAGCAATCATTTCGAGCATCATAAGACTGTTTTTGTAGAGAGCATTGTGTCCCTTAAGGCTGATAACGAAATGATCAGGAATGGTATCACTAACCATCATCATACCAGAGCGCTTTACGGCTTCTTTATCTACTTTGACTACAATACTGTCTGTGGGGATGACGTGAGTTTGGGAATCTGTGGAGCGAATCCAATATTTAATAATATTCTTGAGCTCAAACGGGTCATCTCCAAAAGCCTTACGAGCTTCTAGGGGATTTGTTTTGTAGAGCTGTATGAGTTGCTGCTTCATTTCCGGTTGGATAGGGACGGCTTCATTTTGGCCTGTTACGTATTCATAGCGTTTCCAGTTGATGGGTACAGGTTGTGAATTATAAGCTGGTCGGCGGAGTTGATCGATATACCAATCCGTTTGCAAATAACTCAAATTGCAAACCCGCACATCGGTACGCACACCTTCGGTTTCCTGATTGTACCAGAGTGGATAAGTGTCATTGTCTCCGTTTGTATAAATGATAGGATCATTTTTTTCTTGAATGGAGTACAGGTAATTGCGCCCGAAGTCACGACAAGTGTAGCGGTTGCTCCGATCGTGGTCGTCCCACGTCTGACTACCCATCTCAATAGGTACGAGAACGCACGCCAGAACCGTGAGAGAGGCCTTGGTGGTTTCGTTTAGTTTGAATTTCTTAAGCCATTCCGTGATGGCTGCGACGCCGAGGCCTATCCAAATAGTGAAGGCGTAAAAGGAACCTGCGTAAGCGTAGTCTCGTTCTCGTGGCTGCGACGGTGTCTGGTTCAGGTAAAGTACAATGGCAATTCCTGTCATGAAGAACAAGAAGAAGACGACCCAGAATTGTCGAATTCCGTTCTTTCCACGGTAAGCTTGGAAGAAGAGACCCAACAAACCGAGAATAAGGGGAAGGCAATAGAATTTATTATTTCCTTTATTGGTTTTGAGCTGATCTGGCAGTTTGCTTTGGTCGCCAAGGCGCAGATTGTCGAGGAAGGATATTCCGGTAATCCAGTTTCCATGTTCAGCTTCGCCCACTCCCTGAATGTCATTTTGACGCCCGGAAAAGTTCCACATAAAGTAGCGCCAATACATGAAGTTCATTTGGTAGGAGAAGAAGAAACGTAGGTTGTCTAGTTGTGTGGGCATCTTGATTTGAACGGTTTGACCGTCTCCTCTATCCCAATCAATCATGTGACCATCAACACCACCTAACCAAGATTCGTAGTCCTGTGCGTGATGCTCGTCCCAAACACGGGGAAATACCATATTTTGGGCATAGATATAATCACCCTTATTGCCTACCTGCTCATATTTGTCAGGTTCCTTAGCGTTGTGTTTTTCTTTTCTTTGAAAAATGGCTGCTCCCTTTTCGCGTACGGGAACCAAATAATCGCCCTGGCGTTCCGTTTTTACTTGAGAAGTGTAAGCCGGTCCAAAAAGGAGGGGAGTAGAACCATATTGATCACGATTCAGATAATCACCCAGCGTAAATACATCTTCCGGAGAGTTTTCGTCCATTGGAGGATTGGCTGTAGAGCGAATAACGATGATGGCATAAGAGCTGTAGCCTATCATGAGCATCAGGAAACAAAGCAGCGATGAATTAAGAAGTCGTGGCATTCCCTCATATTTCTGAGTCTTCTTAAATTTGAAGAGAAAAAACCAAATAACGCCGAGAATAATGATGCCACAAAGCACACAACCTAACCCGAAACCATAAAAAGGAATACCTAGCATGGCTACAGCGGTGATGAAACTGATATTCATCAGCTTTCGGCTGCGTGCAGTATAACTTTCATAAATACCCCATAAGACGGCTGCGATAAGTAGGGAAATATAGATAATGACACCTGTGTTGAATGACATTCCAAGTTTGTTCACAAACAGCAATTCAAACCAGCCGGCAACTTTCACAATGCCAGGAACAACGCCATAGAGTATGATTCCAATCAATATAAAGCTAAGCAAAAGTACCCAGAGGGAGCCCTTTAAATTGCTTTTCTCTCCTGCCTTTCGATAGTAGTAAACCAATACAATTGCGGGGATACAAAGTAAGTTCAATAGATGAACGCCAATCGAGAGGCCCATCAAGTATGCAATGAGCACCAAATATCGGTCACTGTGAGGCTTGTCGGCGTTGTCTTCCCATTTTAGAATAAGCCAGAAAACCAAAGCGGTGAACATGGAAGAGAAGGCATAAACTTCACCTTCAACGGCGCTGAACCAGAAAGTGTCACTGAAGGTGTAGGCCAACGAACCTACAATGCCCGCACCGATGACCGTAATCATCTCTGCGGTGGATGTAACCTCTCCTTTGTGACAAACCAGTTTTCTTGTTAAGTGCGTAATGGTCCAAAATAAGAATAAAATGCACGCTGCGCTTAGTAAAGCAGACATTGTGTTGACCATTTTAGCTACTTGCGTGGGGTCGCTTACAAACTGTGTGAACAAATTTGCAAAGAGCATGAAAAACGGTGCTCCGGGTGGGTGCCCGACTTCAAACTTGAATGCTGTGGTGATAAACTCGGGACAGTCCCAAAAACTGGCTGTTGGTTCTATGGTCGAGCAGTAAACAAAAGCTGCTATGACAAACATAAGCCAACCGACGATGTTGTTTACGGTTTTGAATGGTTTCATTAATGAGCAAATATAATTACATAATTTGGTGGCAAAGATACTGTAATTTAGTTGAAGAGGGAAACGAATAGTTTTTTTTTTGTTATTTTCAACATTTTGCTTATTTTACTTCAGGTTTTTGTTGAGAATATAGTTTTGTTTGCCTGATACATTGGGATACCCAATATCTTAGTTATTGATATCAAAATTTGCAGATCACGGATCTAATACCGATGAATCCGTGTGGTAATACTTATAACCTCTTGTATCATCCTTGTTGTTCGCATGAATTGTTTTTATGGTAGCTGAACTAGATAAAAAAACTTTCTGCTTTGATGCTTAGAATACGCTAAATATTTAAGAACAAGGTGAATAGATGTTTTCCATCGTGCTCCCTTTTTTTGAATGTTTTACAGGATGAGTTTCTTATTTGGCAGCTGGAATTCTTGCTAAAATCGCAAACTTAGATCAATTCTAAAATATATAATGTAATAAAGACGACGAATTTAAAAAATGTTTGTACTTTCGTAACGCGAATGGTTGATGTTATATTTACAGGAAAAAACTTCAAATTCTAAAATAATTATGATAAACACACAAAAACACATGAAAGGTTTCTTTTTATTGATTTTTGCTACTCTGCTTGGATTTCCTGTCATTGCACAAGACGTGAATGAGAAGCAAATGTATACAATTCTTACGTCAAATGGTCTGGCTGTTGATAACAAAGGTGATGCAACGGATAATGCGCCCGTTTATGTCGAAAAATATTCCGCGAAAGCCGTGTCTCAGGTATGGCAATTGCGGTTTCATAGCGACGGAACCAGAGCCATTTATAGTCCTTTAGCGGATAAAAGCATTGATAATTATGGTGCTGTAGAAGGACAAACTTTAGGAGTGATTCTCTGGACAGCCCAAAAGGATCATCGTAACCAGCAATGGAAAATGACGAAATTGTCAAATGGTCTTTATACATTTACCAGTTTGACAAGTGGTTACAATCTTGGATTTAAGACTACACCCACGGCCGGTACACAGATTGGACAGTTTTCTCCTAATGCGAATGATCCTAATCAGCAGTGGAAATTAGTCAAATCTAATGTAAACTTGCAAAAAAATCAGCTTATCTCTAAGGAAGATTGGGAAAATTCTCACATCTTTGAAATCAACAAGGAACCGGCTCATGAGTCATATATTCCATATGCGACCATTGAAGAAGCTAAAGTTGATTCCAATTATCGTTTGCCATGGAAGAGAACCCAGTCCAGTCGCTATTTGCTGCTAAATGGTAAATGGAAATTTAATTGGGTAAAGGAGCCTAAATTACGTCCGGTCAACTTTTATAAACCAAGTTATGACGTAAGTCATTGGAATGAAATAAATGTTCCTTTGAGTTGGGAAATGGATGGATATGGTACACCGATATATACCAATGTCACTTATCCCTATGCTAATAAACCTCCTTACATTTTGCCTCAGAAAGGATATACTAATGAAAATGAGCGTAATCCAGTAGGTTCTTATCGTCGCGATTTTGTACTTCCGGAGAACTGGGGCGATAAGGAAATTTTCATTCATTTCAATGGGGTATATAGTGCTTTTTATGTTTGGGTAAATGGTAAAAAAGTTGGTTATAGTCAGGATTCCAATACTGATGCGGAGTTTCGAATTACGCCGTATGTGAAAAACGGTCGTAACACAGTAGCGGTGGAAGTTTATCGTTGGTGTGACGGAAGTTATTTGGAAGATCAGGATATGTTCCGTCTTAGTGGAATTCATCGCGATGTCTTTCTTTTTGCAACACCTAAAGTGCGTCTCCGCGATATTTATCTTACCAATAAGGTTTCTGACGACCTCGACGAAGCAACGCTTAATGTACGAGCTAAAATCCATAATTATGGGGGCAGCATGAAGGGAATGAATTTACGTGTAACGATTAATGATGACGGTGGACAACAAAAAGCTCAGTTTTCTCTTCCTGTAACCACAACGGTTTCCGGAAAGGAAGTTATTCTGAGTGGTTCTGCTTCTCTCAGTCAGCCGTCTTTGTGGTCAGCGGAAACACCTTATTTATATAATGTAGATTTTGAATTACTGAATGCACAAGGCAAAGTTCTTGAAGCCACAACTCAGCGTTACGGTTTCCGTAAGATAGAAGTCAGAAATCACAAAATTTATATCAATAATAGTTTGGTTTATTTCAAAGGAGCAGATCGCCATGATATAGATCCTCGGCTAGGTAAGGCTGTGCCCGTGGAGTCTATGTTGCGAGATGTTTTGCTTTACAAACGTTTTAATTTGAACACCATACGTACAAGTCATTATCCAAATGATCCCAGAATGTATGCCATGTTCGATTATTATGGCATTTATGTCATGGATGAAGCTAATTTGGAATGTCATGGCAATCAATCTTTGTCTGACAACCCAGATTGGAAAGACGCGTATTGTATGCGTGAAACGCGTATGGTTGAACGTGATAAGAACCATCCCGGCGTAATATTCTGGTCTATGGGTAATGAATGTGGAGGTGGGAATAATTTCCGTGCCGCATACAAGGCTATCAGAGCGCTTGATGATCGTATGATTCACTACGAAGGAATGAATGAGGTTGCTGACATTTATTCTGAGATGTATCCCTCGATAGATCATATTCAAAAAATGGATCAAAGTGCGGATGACCGTCCATATTTTATGTGTGAATATGCCCATGCCATGGGTAATGCTGTTGGAAATCTCAAAGAATATTGGGACTATATAGAACATTCAAAACGTATGATTGGTGGTTGTATTTGGGATTGGGTGGACCAAGGTATTAATATGAAGGGACAGCCGGAAGACCATTATTATTTTGGTGGCTCTTTTGGAGATCATCCCAATGACTTTGATTTCTGTTGTAACGGCATTATTACTGCTGACCGTTCTGTAACTCCAAAATTGGAACAAGTGAAGAAGATTTATCAATACATGGCATTCTCAAATGTGTCAAATAATAATTTGACAGTGCGCAATAAATATGCTTTTCTCAACCTGAACCAATTCAGTTTACACTATTGTGTTTTGAAAGATGGAGAGAAGATTAAAGAAGGTGATTTGGATTTGCCTAATTGTAAACCAGGAGATTCTGTACGTGTGCAGATTCCATATCTTGATGTCATAGGTAAGAATGGAGAATTTTTCCTTAATGTAGAAGCACATCTTAAAAATAATTGTGTTTGGGCAAATGCTGGGCATCCTGTTGCTGCGGAACAATTGGAATTACAAGAAGCTACAACAGATCCAAAAGATAAAGTGGCGAAACAGGCTCAAGAGGAACATGTTGTAAGATTTAGTGTTGTCGATGACAATCGCCAGAATTTGTTTCTGCGTACGGACAAAGCTGTCATTGCTTTTGACAAAAATAGTGGACAATTGGTTCAACTTGTTTATAATAATCAGAATATGTTAGCTGGCCGTGACGGATTTAAATATAATTATTATCGTGCTATTAACAATGACCGTCGTGAATATATTGAGGATCTAACTCGTCTTGATAGTTTCAAATATAATGAACTTGCAGATGGGAAAGTTCGAGTAAAGGTTTCTTACACTGAAAAAATCGGCAGTCAGGTGGTGCCTTACAATATTCTTTATGAGGCTAATCCCACAGATGGTTCTATTCTTGTTTCTGCTAAGTTTGGTATTGATGAAAAGTATAATTTACCACGTATTGGCCTTCAGACCTTACTCAACAGCCGATTGGAAAATGTGACCTGGTATGGACGTGGCCCGATGGAAAATTACCCTGATAGGAAAGACTGTGCGTTTGTTGGCATATATAAGAAAACTGTCGATGAAATGGCTGAAAAATATGTGCGTGCCTGTTCTATGGGTGAGCGTTGCGATGTTCGTTGGGTAAGCTTAACAGACAATGCAGGTAAAGGCATTCGTATTACTTCTGGGTGTGATTTGTTTGATTTTTGTGCTCAGCACTATACAGACCGTGATCTCTGGAATGTGGTTTACGGGCATGACTTGCCGTCTATACGGAAGGAAGAAACTGTGTTCTCTATGGACGCCGGTATGCGCGGAATAGGTAATGCTAGTTGCGGCCCGCAGCCTTTACAGAAATATGAATTGGAGACAAACAAAACATACGAACTTTCTTTTGTGATCAGTCCTCAGAATTAAAGAAGTAATGTATTTGAGAAAAGTTAATCAAGAGGGTGTGTCAAAGCAGACACACCCTCTTTATCTTGATAACGTATAGGTAAAAAATCAAAGTAACAAGGGAATGACAAGTTTGAAACAGATATTTCTGCCCATGTTGTAAATGCCCTGACGTTTTGTTGCATTGTTAATTGCAGTGTATTTTAATCTACTTAAATGATTCTGATAACTTTTGTTAGTAAGGTTTGTCACTTCTATAAAGAGAGAAGTGCGCTGCTTAAGTAGAATGAAGTCTGCTCCGGTATGAAGGTTAATAAGACCATAGTCAGGAGTGAAAGTTTCGGTGTTCCCTTCAGCATAAAAGTGATTTTGCTCGAAATTATATTCAAAATTAAAACCAACAAAAGCATTATTTATGATTTTTCCATCGCGGATAAGGTCATATTTTAAGTTTGTAGTCCAACGAGGGGGTGGGGTGAAAGGCAAGTATTTTGATTCACGTGGTTCATGAAGGAGAATACTGTTAACAAAAGAAAATGTATTTTCCCAGTGTATTTTTTCGATGGGGTGGTAATCAATATAAAACTCTCCGCCGCGAAGAACTGCATTGCCAGAAGAAAACTGATAAGTTGGTTCTCCATCTGTCAGAATGGACAGACCTGTAAGGTTTGTAAGTTGATGAGCGAAAATATAATTGTCAATATGATTTTGAAAAAGCGATATTTGAGTTGAAACTGAAGGCGAAGAATAATCGAATCCCAGGTCAAACTGTATATTGTTTTCCGGTTTTAAAGTTAAATTACCTAATTCGTATCTGACAGTGCCTTCATGAATTCCGTTAGAGGCCAATTCACTCACGTTAGGAGCACGATAACCCCGTGAGACATTAAAACGTAAATTCATACTTTGAGAAATGTGATAAATACTACCCAAACTGCCTGTTAAACCGTTGAAATGTTTTGAAAATTCAGGAAAGCGTTCAGTATCGCCTTCAATAAGTTCGTGACCGTCTATAATGCGATTATCGAAACGAACACCTCCACTAAGATCCCATTTATTTATACTCCTGCTTGCAGTAAGAAAACATCCCAAATCAAATAGGTGGTATGCAGGCGTGAGGTATTCAGTACCTTGGTTAAGTGATTGTTGGAACATTCCGTTTATGCCCGATGCAAATTTCCAACCATGCCATTCTGATGAAAGGTAATGAAAATCATAGTTTATTGTATGTAGGAGGAAATAGAGGCCATAATCGTTAGGAGCAAGAGCATTTTCATATTCTTGTCGTCTGTTTTGTTGGTATCCTATGAGGAGTTTTAAACTTCCTTTATCTAAAATGATAGAATTGTCAAGAACAGCTTTTAGATGATAGACTTGTTGATAAGGAATGGCGTGATTATAACTTTTGAAGTCCCGGACTTCAGCCGGGATATCTGCTTCTTTACCGTTGTCTGAAATGGATTTGATAAATTTTCCTGAAACACTGTCTCGTTCTCCTTCGATAATGCCTGGAGTCAGATGATAGTAACTAAAGGAAAGATGTGAATATCCCCAACTTTTATTCAAACCATACATCCCAGAAACGTCGTTTTCACGAAAGCCTGAATTAAAGACGTAGCCGTCATATGTGTTTTTGTAGGCATGTGCCATCTTGTTGCTATATCGTAAATTCCATACAGATGAACCGGTGTTGCCGGCTCCACGAAGGGAATAGGCGAATAAACCGTTGTTTGTTTGATATTCAGAAGATGTTTCTACACTTGTTTTTCCTTCTGGTGGAGTTGGTTCCTCTTCAAAAATGATAACACCGGCCATAGCATCTGAACCGTACATGAGACTGGCAGGGCCTTTAAGAATACGTGCTGAATAAACGGATTGGTCATCAATTTCTATTCCGTGTTCATCTCCCCACTGTTGTCCTTCCTGCCTTACGCCGTTGTTAACGACTACGATTCTGTTATAACCTAAACCTCTGATAACAGGTTTTGAAATGCCTCCACCTGTTGTGATTTGTGATATGCCTGGCTCATGAGCAATAGCATCGATAATGTTTGTAGATGAACGTTCTTGAAGTTCACGATGAGAAATATAGGAAACAGGTGTGGGCACGGTTTTAAGCATTGAATTACCCGACAATCCTTTTACTACAACTTCGCCAAGCATTGCGTTGGTTTCTTTTAACATAAAATCCAGATGATGTGCCGTTTTGAGATCAACGTCAAGAATAATCGTCTGATGGCCGATTAGACTGACCATAACGGTAATCTTTATGGAAGGAAGGTTCGTAATGCTGTAAACGCCTTTATCATCGGTGAGACCGCCTTTTTTTAAATCAGGCAAATAGATATAGACTCCTTCGAGAGGTTTATTACTGATAGAGTCTGTAACTCTTCCTTCCAGCGTAATATAGGATGATGCGGGAAGAGCTGCTGCTGACAAACAACTGATTATCAGCAGGAAAATAAAATGTATGTATTTCATTCTGCATTTGTTAAATTAATAAATTAGATGGTTTTTATTATGCAGAATGAAAGGGGGGAGCGCGAGGCGAGAATGTATGATGAAAAACAGGAAAAAGATTAGGGCAAATCCTTGAAGAAATTTTTTCAAGAAAGAGAAATGAAGTAGGGAGGTTTATTAAAGCGGGAACAACAAAAGGAATGCTACAGAATTGACAAAGCAGACAGTTGCAAGGTGTCTTGAGATGATAAGTCAAGTGGCCTGGATGAGGCAAGTGGTTGACACACATGATGCAGACCTTTTGCTTTTGAGGCAATGGTTCGTGATGGTGCATAGTCTGTAAAGTTGTTATTGAAATAAAAATCAACAACAACAGCCAGGAATAAATTTTGCGTGTCTGCATTTGTTTGTTCATTTCATCAAAAGGTGATGAATGCTTTCTACATGACAAAAATAGTGCTTTATCAGTGAAGAAACAAAAAAATCACGCCGGATATCGAAATCTGGCGTGATTTTAGTAGAATCTATAAATGAGTAATGTTTGTATGAGGTAGTTACATTACTTGTTTTCAGTGTCAGCTTTTTCGGCTTCAATGTTGATTAGCTCAACTTTAAAAACCAAAGTGGAGAAAGGTTTGATTTGACCAGCTTCACGGTTCCCATAACCTAATTCCTGCGGAATGTAGATTTCCCAAGTAGAGCCAACGGGCATTTGTACAATGGCATCGGTCCAGCCTTTAATGACCTGATTACATTTGAAAGTCATAGGCTTATTTCGTTTGTAGCTACTGTCGAAAACGGTCCCATCGATGAGACGTCCTTCGTAGTTGACAGTGACGGAGGAATTAGCGTTTGGCTTTGCTCCAGTGCCTTCTTTGATAATTTTATACTGAACACCACTCGGCAAAGTCTTGACACCTGGCTTCTTGGCGTTTTCAGCAAGAAAATCTTCTCCAGCTTTGCGATTGGCTCCGTACTTTTGTTCCATCAGTTGATCCTTATAAAATTTCATTTGGGCGTTGGCGACATTGGTAGCACTGTCAACAGATATTTTCAGCCCTTGGCCGGTAATACCAGCAAGAAAACCGTTCTTATATTGTTCTGCGTCGAGAAAACCTTTATTTTGTTCTCCCGTAATCTGTTGGTTTAGTTGTTCTAAAAATTGGTTGGCAACTTGTGCACCGATTTGCAAGCCTGCGCTGTAGGCTGCGATCTTTTTATCTGCAGGAGCAGTGAGTGATTCTTTAAGTCCGCGCATAAAATCTTCCATATTGTTCAATGTGTCGACATTTAGGCGCTGTGACAAATATTTTTTTAGTCCATTGACTTGCGCTACACCCATATCAAAACTGAAATCAGCACGGTTGATGGTGTCTACTTTTACTGGAACAACCGTCTGTCCCTTTTTAGTCGCTTTCTTGGTAACTTTAGCAGGTACTGTGATGGCGGTAGCGACTAGAGCTACTGCGAAAATGATACGTAATTTCATTTTATTTTACTTTTACAAGCTCCAGTTTGAAGATGAGTGTGGAATAAGGTTTAACTTTATCTCCTGCTTCACGGCTTCCGTATGCCAATTGTTGAGGAACATAAATCTCCCAAATTGAACCTTCTGGCATGTGTGTAAGGGCTTCAATCCATCCAGGAATCATTTGGTTTACTTGAACTTCAATGGGTTTGCCATTATTGTTTCGATAAGAACTATCGAAAATGGTACCTGAAATGAGACGGCCTTCGTAGCTTACCAAAACTTTAGAGGTGTCGGAAGGAATAGGGCCATTGCCTTCTTTAATAACTTTATATTGGAGGCCGCTAGCTGTTGTTTTTACACCTGATTTACTCTTGTTGGATTCCATGAATTTTGCGCCGGCTTCTTTATTCGCTCCGTAAACTTTCGTTAGGTTTTTGTCAATGAAAACCTGCATACGTGACTGAATTTCTTTTTGTACAATACTCATGGGGATTTTTTGATCTTTACCTTTTGTTCCTGCAATGAAACCTGAAATGAGGTTGCGGAGGCTGATAGTCTTTGTACTGTCCTTCCCAAATAATTGAGTATTGATGCCTTTATACATCTGTGTACCAAGCTGCTGTCCAATTTGGATACCTGCATAGTAGGCGGCCTTCTTTTTGTCGTCCCCGGATTGTGCTGCAACGGCAAGGCCCTTGTAGAATTCATCCATATAGGTTGTGTCAACACCCATACGTTCTGCAAGATATTGTTTCAAACCACGGGAATTGGCCATGCCCAATTCATAACTTAAAGTGTCTACGTCAGTCTTCAGACTTGCGCTTGGGCCAGCACTTCTATTGCAAGAAGCGAAAGCAAAAATGGTCACAGAGACCATTAAAATTAACTTTTTCATTTTTTTTGTTATAAAGTTTGATTGTTATTTTACATGATTTGGAGAAGCTCTACATCAAAAATTAATGCAGCATAAGGAGGAATAAGACTCCCTGCACCATTTTCGCCGTAAGCCAGATCGAAGGGAATGAAAAAGCGGTACTTAGCGCCTTCACCCATTAATTGCAAACCTTCTGTCCATCCTGCAATAACCCCATTAAGAGGAAATACGGCAGGTTCACCTCTTCGGTAACTACTGTCGAATACGGTGCCATCAATGAGTGTTCCCTCATAATGACATTTCACGTTGTCCGTAGCTTCGGGCTTTTTGCCACTACCTTCATTAAGTATAACATATTGCAGACCGCTTGGAAGCGTTTTTACGTCAGGTTTTTTGGCATTTTCTTCCAGATATTTTTCTCCTTCGGATTTAGCTTGTGCACCTTTTTTCGACATTTCAACATGCTTGCGTGCCTCAGAATCTTGAAGATACTGGTTTACGAGTTTTTGAGCTTCTTTTTGGTCTACGACTAGTGGGTTGCCTTCAATGACATCTTTGACTGCTTGCGCAAAATCTTCTGCAACGAGGTTTTCACTGCCCATGTCAAGAAGTTGGGAACCAATACCGATGCCTAGGGAGTAACTTAATTTGTCCATATATTTTTTTACCTTAAATAATAATGGTACAAAAATACTATTTTTTTTCTATAGAACTTGTTGAGCGAGCACTAATAATTATTTATACTGTGCTTTGGAATAAAAGCCTAGATTCAAGAGGTAAGTCCAAAATGAAGAGAAATGTTAAAAGAAGGCATGTTTAGGAGAAGAAAAATTCAATCTCAGTCTGGCTTTGTCATTAATTTGGGGCGTATGATTATTAATAATAAGGATTTTTCATGTGATTAAGGTTGGTTCCTATTTCCTTGTCGCTGAATCGTATTCTGTCACCAAAACAATGTGCTGATGTATCTCGACACGGTTTGGAATATGTTTGACTTTTGTAGTTTTAAGGAGACGTCAGTGGCAGCTATATTCCATTTGATGGTGGTAATTCCAAACGAGCGTACCGGTCTTATGGCACGTATATAAAGGATAGATCAGTTCTTGACTCTCGGAGCCATATGGATCCCTATCTGTTTTGAAGATTACAGTTCATCTTTCATCAGATGTTGCGGCTTCTGAATGCAGCATGCGATCTTTTGTACGGCTTGCAGTGGTGCGTTTGTGGATGTTCATGGAATTGCTTTGTGCTTTCATCTATTATAGATAATGTCCATTTTCAGAAGATATGGCCTTTCATACATTCTCAGACGGGTTACACGTCTCCTGATACTTAGCTCTCTTTGTGAGATTTATCTATTTTCCACCGCAAATTTTTGCACTTTGTTTTTGAATCTAACCTTTGAACTAAAAGAGAAAGAGAGATTTTCTTTGTGTATTTATTTCGCTTTTCGAAGTACGTATTTTGATTAAAAGGTTTATTTTTGCTGATATATAATGGTACGTATGAAAAAAATAGTGGTATTGACGGGAGCTGGCATGAGTGCGGAAAGTGGTTTCAGTACATTTAGAGGTGCTGGTGGTTTGTGGGAAAAATATCCTGTTCAACAGGTTGCGTCTCACGATGGCTGGGTAGCAGATCCTGTGTTAATAAATAATTTTTATAATGGGCTTCGAAAACAATTGATGAATGCCAAACCTAATCGTGGACATGAGTTACTCGCAGATTTGGAGAAACATTTTGACGTGACTGTCGTGACTCAAAATGTGGATAATCTACATGAACGGGCTGGTAGCTCACATGTCATTCATCTGCATGGCGAACTCATGAAGGTTTGTTCCAGTTGTGATATCGATAATCCCCATTTCATCGAAGAATTAAATGAGGGTAATTGTGAGGTGAAACCGGGGCAAAAAGCAGGTGATGGTAGTTTACTGCGTCCTTATATTGTTTTTTTTCAGGAGCCAGTCCCAATGATTAGTGTTGCTGCTGATAAGGTGGCACAAGCAGATATATTTGTGATTATAGGGACCTCGCTGAATGTCTATCCTGCTGCAAGTCTTATCCATTATCTACGCCCTGAAGTGCCGATTTATTTGATTGATCCGAAAGAGGTTGAGGTCGGATCTTCTCACATTTACTTTATTCGTAAAAAAGCATCTGAAGGGATGGAAGAACTTATACGGATACTTGTGACAGAAAAATACAATTAATCGTAAAAGATCGGTTTTATCGATACTAATATGATGATGTTCGGACTTTAAAATACTTATCGGAGTTCCAAACCCAATTTTACTTTTCTAACTTTTTCTTCACCTTGGAGAGCATAAAGAAGAGCCAAGCTGAAATCAAATGCATGGCCTGCACCAATTGCAGTAATTAGATTGCGGTCTTGCTCCACATCTTGTCCGGTGTAGATGAAATCAGTCATCTGTTCTTTTACCGTATGGTGGCAAGTGATACGGCTGCCTCGCGCAATCCCATAACATTGTAAGATTGTGGGAGCTCCGCAGATGGCAGCCAGTAGACGGCCTGAATCATAATATTTCCTGGCTGCTTCGCCCACTTCTTGGGCTTCAGCCAAATTCTTATATCCGGGGAATCCTCCTGGAAGAATGAGCGCATCTCCATTATTTATATCAATTTCTTTTAGAAGACAGTCTGCCTTTGTTTCTACTTGGTGGGAACTTGTAACGGCCAAGTCATCTGTGATGGATACGGTGTCGATTTCTACACCGGCCCTTGTAAATGTATCAACAGGGGCGAGGGCTTCTACCGTTTCAAAACCTTGTGCTAAAAAAAGATATACTTTCATTGTTTTGTATATTAAAATCTATAGATTTCTCGGTATTACTGTTGTTTTCTGAAATCCCAAATTTCCCGGCGGAGCGGATAGCTACCACGGAGTACTTCGAATTGTTCTGGGTGTGCTTTGAGATTTTCGCTGTCATGTCGGGGATCGTAAAGCTGCAATTCTCGCTCTTGTAAATCTGCCGAAGGGATGAGGGATTCCGGTAATGGTGGCGGTAAAATGGTGATTCTCTCTGGAATATTGAAGTAATGACATACTGCTTCAAGGGACATTCTCGTGGCATTTGTTTTACCGTCTGCGGAGTAGCCAGCAATATGAGGCGTCCCAATTAAAACTTTTTTGAGAAGCGGCAAAGAAATATTCGGCTCGTTTTCCCAAGTATCGATTATGGCGGCTCGAATCTTTCCATTCTCCAATGCATTCAGTAAAGCTTCAGTTTCTACAACTGATCCACGAGCGGCATTGATAAATATGGGTTTCTTTGCCAGCGTACCAAAAAAATTATGATCGGCTAAGTGGTAAGTGGGGTATGTGCCGTTTTTTGTGAGCGGGGTGTGAAATGTAATGATGTCGCATTCTGCTTTAATTTGTTCCAAAGATGCAAAAGAACTTCCTTCAAGTTCTTGTCTAGGGGGGTCGTTCAGTAAAATCTTGCAACCAAAAGGTGTTAGAGCTTGAACGACGGCTTTGCCCACGTGTCCAACTCCTACAATGCCTACTGTTGCTTGTTCTGGAACGATGACATCCTGCTTTTTCAATACCAGTAATGCTGAGCGTACGTATTGACCAACCGAAGATGCATTGCAACCTGGACAATTTGCCCATGCAATCCCTGATTGCTCCAGATAAGGTATATCCAAATGGTCGTATCCGATGGTGGCTGTGGCAATGAAGCGTACTTTGCTTCCTGCGAGTAGTGCTCGGTTACATTTGGTTCGAGTTCTTACAATTAAGGCGTCGGCATCATGTACGTCTTGAGGTGTAATTGACCCTCCTGAACGGTAAAGGACTTCATCAAAAAGTCTTCCTGCCGCATCGCGAATAAAAGGGATTTTATCGTCTATAACTACTTTCATTCTTGCAAAGTTAATGTTTTTCTCTGATTCCTCGCCTGAGTTAATTAAAAAGGTTAACTTTGTAACATCATAGTAATATTAACTCATCATGAATTTTACGTCTTTTTGTCAGCCTCTCTTTAATGAGGCCATCAATAATTATCATGTCACTGACAATGTGGATACACCTATACAGAACCCATATTTAGAAGGAACCATTGAGTACGACCTTTATTTAAAGGCGTGGATTGATACGGTGCAGTGGCATTTTGAAGATATTATTCGTGACCCGCAAATTAATCCTTCCGAGGCTCTTGTCTTGAAACGCCGCATCGACAAAAGCAATCAGGACCGTACCGATTTGGTAGAGCGTATTGATAGCTTCTTTTTGACTAAATACAAAGAGGTAAGGGCTTTATCTGCAGCTACAATTAATACAGAGAGTCCCGCCTGGGCTATTGACCGCCTTTGCATTCTGGATCTGAAGATTTACCATATGAAGGAGCAGGCAGAGCGTTCAGACGCTGCGGTCGACCACTGCGAACGTTGCCAACAAAAACTACGTGTTCTTCTAGAACAGCAGAAAGATCTTTCGCAGGCTATTGATACCCTTCTGGATGATATCGCAGCTGGCCGCAAATACATGAAAGTGTATAAACAAATGAAGATGTATAATGATAAGGATACGAATCCGATCCTTTATAAAAAGAATTGAAAAATTATTCAGCGCAGTTTTACTTTCAACTTGGGCTTTGTATGTTCTTGGTCGTCTAGATGAGTGTGAACGATTTTAACCCTAGTGATTCTAAAATTACCAGATGGTAAATTATTACCTAATTTTTTAGGTAATAATCTACATTGGTAACTACTCTGACCACTTTTTCCCATGGCGTAAACTGGTCGCGATTGTCTATAGAGAAGTAACCTTGTGTGGCACTTTTGATTTTTCCCAACTTGCTGCCAGAATCTTTTGCAAATTTCTCGGCAGCTTCTCGGGCATTCTGGGTAGAAGCCTCAATCATTGCAGGTTTAATCTTATCCAAACCGTTGAAGGAGTAAGCAATGGTGTTATCGTATGCATTGTTATTATTAATAGTTACGCCCATTTTTAATAATTCGTTCATGCGATAAGACAGTTCGCGTACCAGTTTTACTTTAGCGGTCGAAACGGTAATGGTGATATCGATCGTAAAGCGAGAATGAATGTTTTCTGGTTTATAATCCTGTGTAAAATAGTCTGTCACATTGGGAGCGCTGGCGGTGATGTCCTTTATTGGAATGCCGTTTCGCATCAGGAAGGCCATGATTTTTGCTTTTGCATTGTTTCCTTCATCATAAAGTTTCGAGAGATCATTTCCGACATTTTTGTAACGAATGGGCCAAGTCACTTTGTCGGCTTCAACAATGCGTTCCGAAAAACCTTTTACTTGTACACTACGATCGCGATCAGCGAATGCGCAGAAACCCATGTAAATGAAAAGGCCTGCCAGCAACAATCCTGATGCGATAATGATTGATTCGATTCGAAAATTTTTCATATCACGGTTCATTTTATTTGTTCGTTACAAAGATAATACTTTAGATGAAACTTAAGATGCTTTATAACAGAATTTTGATCATAACCAGACACATGAAAAGGAGAAATTGAAAAAAGTAAGGTCTGGTTTTTATCTTTTATTTTTGCAACATAGTTCTATTCTACATATGAAGTAAATTATGTGACACCTTGTGTTTCTTTTATGACGCGCTGCGTTTCTTTTGTGATGCAATGTGTTTTTTTTATGACGCGCTGCGTCACCAATTAATACAACAGGTTTTTATCATACACAAGTTTTAAACATTTCTTCCATCAAGATCTATATGTGATTTGCATAGATGAATAGTTGATACAGTGCCTAGGTGCTTGCAGATAGATGATGTCTTGATTTGTGAGTTAATGGATTAGATAGACAACTTTTATCGATCATTTGATGAACTAATTAGTTATGTCAACGGGTCATATCATTTATTTTACTAATTTTGTAACCAATAAAATTATAGTAGAAAACACAAATATGGATGTCTTTTCTGATTTGTTTGACAGGCTTTATATCTGCTTATTGAAACAAGTACGCCCTTATGATAAGCAGGGGGCACAATTATGGCAGCGTCGAAGGAAACTGCGAAATGAAATACTGCGGTACTACCGTCGGAATCCAACAGCTGATTCAGAAATTCTTGCTTCGTTGGAATATTTGAAAAACCGTCCGGATGCCGTCTTTTTTCCTGCAAAGTTTAGAGACAAATATGAGTATAAAAATATTTTTCTTGACTTTGATGGTGATGGCACTCCTTATTGGGCGATGACATCAGGTAAACGTCTGTTTTTTCTGCCGGGTCCACCAGATAAGGTTAAAATGAGTATTAATGATTTATTGATTGAACAAGATGAGCATTCCCCTCACCGTTATCTGACAAAAGAATTCAATTTGGGACCTGAAGATGTATTGGTTGATGTGGGTAGTGCCGAGGGTATTCTTTCGCTTCAGTACGTTGATCGTGTAAAAAAAGTGTATCTTTTTGAAAGCGACCCAGCGTGGGTCAATATTTTGCATAAAACGTTTGCACCATGGGGTGATAAAGTTACCATAGTGTCTAAATTTGTTTCTGATAAAGATGATGCCGAGAATATTCGTTTGGATAGTTTTTTCAAAAAAGAAGGTATAACGCCCTCCTTTTTGAAATTGGATGTTGAGGGAGGTGAACTCAATGTATTGAAGGGAATGAAAGGTATACTTGATGAGGGTAAACCCATCAAAATTGCTGCCTGTGCGTATCATTTATGTGATGAATATAAATGTTTAAAGGAATATGCAGAACGGCACGGCTATCGTTACGAAACGAGCGAAGGACTGATGCTTTTCGGCCTGTATGACGGGAATCAAGCGCCTTATTTTCGTCGTGGAATGTTGCGAATGTGGGCGAATGAGATCGAGCAATAGTGTTTTGAGAAATAACAGAATAATTCGACTTGGATGATGAGTGAAGATAAAAACGTGGCTGTGATATTTGCTGGAGGTTCTGGACGCCGCATGAATACAGGTGCACGTCCCAAACAGTTTTTGGAACTTCATGGGAAGCCCATCATTGTTTACACGTTGGAGCTTTTTGAGGGCCATCCGGAGATAGACGCTATATACGTGGCCTGTATAGAAGGTTGGATCCCCTTCATGAACCTATTGGTGGATAAGTATGGGTTGCATAAAGTTCATGCGATTGTTGCTGGAGGTCAAACTGGGCAGGACAGTATTTTCAATGGCCTCCAAGCGGCAGCCAAAGATTGTAAAAATATCGATTCTACCGTAGTTTTAATTCATGATGGCGTGCGTCCTCTGATCAATTCACAAACCATTTCGGACAATATTTATGAAGCCCGCCGTTGTGGGTCCTGTATCACGTGTGTACCTACAACGGAGACTTTCGTACTGAAAGCTGCAGATGGGAATTTGAACATTCCTCTACGCCAGGATTGCTTGATCGCTCGTGCACCGCAGACGTTTATGCTCGGTGATATTCTGAACGTTCATCAGCTGGCTCGCCAAGAAGGTCATCACGACTATATTGACTCACTCACTCTTATGAAGCATTATGGTGCCCGGATTGGTACAGTTCTAGGTCCGATGGAGAATATTAAGATTACGACACCAACAGATTATTTTATATTCAAAGCTATTGTCGAAGCTCGTGAAAACTCTCAAATTTTTGGGATTTAAAGAAAGTTTGTTAATGCCAGGCGAAAAACATTTCATTCTATCTGGAGATAAATGGTTATAAAAATTATAGTGAGGTTTTTGTCTTTTTATACTATAAACGTTTAAATAGAATGACACTTATAAAATGTAGTGAATGTGGTGGAATGATTTCCGATACGGCTACAATGTGTCCTCATTGTGGAGCGCCTGTTATTAAATGTAAGGAATGTGGTAGAATTCTGTCAGAAGGAAGTTCCATGTGCCCTTACTGTGGAGCGCCTGCAGATATTGTTTACGAAAAAGAGGAAAAACAAACTTCATTGAATAAAGCGAAAGTAGGGATGTGGTGGCTTGGAAAAATCGTTTTAGCTGTTGTTGCAGCCTTTTTCTTAGTTATTACCTGTCCCAGCGGGAGTAAACACCAAAAGGTTTTGGAAGACCATATAAGCATGGCAGTGAAAGAAATGTTCGATTCTACCGCAGAAAATAGTCTTTTATCTGGCAGTGATGATGGAATGATTATAAATCAGATCACCAAAATGCTTGTTGGTAGCCGGTTCAGTGTGGATAATTACCTGATATGTTCGGTAGGAAAAGTGTATTTTTTTCATCAAAAAATTTTAGTTACATTTGGTGTGGCTAATCATGTATTTTGTCTAGTCTCAAAGGACAATATCAAACGGAATATCGAAAAATGCGAGAAGGGAAAAAAAGTTAACTCGTCGGATTTCTTCTTAATCATTAAAAATATAGAAACAATGATCGATCCTTAATTTGTCAATTCTTTTGACAATGAGCATTTGTAGAAGACGTTTGTTCTTGAGCGTTTCAATTTAATTGGAATGAGAATGCGGTATAATGGGTTCGATTTCCTATCAAACAAATAATGTAGAAATAAAGAATAGATCAGTTTGTTCTTTAACAATATGTTGTTTAAAAGAAGTTTTCGTTTATGTGTTTGTAACTACTGTGGAAATTCTAAAATTAAGAAAGTTGAATAATATGATATGGAAAAAGTTTAGTAGTCTTTTTACGATAGCGTTATTAACGTTGTGTCCTCTTTTTTCGTGGGCCGGAACGGAAAAGGTGATTGTAGACGGAATGAAAGTGGAATACGAGACGACGCCACTTGGCATTGATGTCAAGAAACCTCGTTTCAGTTGGCAACTCAAAATTTTGGGACATGAGCAAGGAATTATTCAAAAATTTTTTCGTCTGCAAGTTTCCGATGATGATGGACATATTGTGTGGAATTCAGGGAAATGCAAAAGTTCCATTTCATTAAATATCCCTTATCAAGGGAGTACTTTACAGCCTGCAACTCATTATAATTGGAAAGTTGACGTTTGGACAGGCCATAAAAAGCAGTCTACGGGTTCTTCTTGGTTTGAGACTGGTTTGATGAGCAAGGACTCTCTTTATGCTGCGTGGGATGGAGCACAGTGGATAGGTGGTGATGATCAAAGTCGTGCCCTCTATGCTCCTTATTTGAATGTATTTAAATTAAATTTTACGGTTCAACTGGATTTCAAGTCACATTCTCAGCGTGCAGGTTTTATTTATGGCGCAAACGAAGAACGGATGACAGATCTCAATAAAAATCTTTTCCATATTCGGAAGGGCTACAACGAGAATTATTATGAAATAGAATTGGACATTAGTGGTTTGTCGAAAAATCGCAAAGCGCAACTTTGTGTTTATCGTGTGGGCTACTCTCCCAAAGACGTTGTTGATAGGCCCATTCAGAGTTTTGATATCCCGGATCATTTAATGAATCAAACCAATCGTTATGCTCCTCATGTTGTGAGTTTTTCTTCTGCCAATGGAACTACTATTATTTCTTTTGATGGAGAAGAAATAGGCAAAGGTTTTTATAACCCCATGGGTAGCGGAGGAGATGTGATTTCGTTTCCCTCATTATGTGATATAGGCTATCAAATGCAGCCTGGTCAAAAAGCTACGTTCAGTCGGATAGAAGTGCATAACTTCCGAAGTCCTTCAAACATATTGGCTGCTTTTAATGATGAAACTTTTGTAGATGGAGGTGAAGGCGGAAAAATAATGACTTTCAGCCCAAGTCGTAATTCTATGGCCTTGCTGCGTAGTAAATTTACTACTTCCGGAACAGATATAGTTCGCGCACGCTTATATGTTTCGGCCCGAGGTATCTATGATATGTACGTGAATGGTCAATTGGTTTCGAAAGACTATTTTAATCCCGGATTAACCCAATATAACAAGACACAGTTGTATCAAACTTTTGATGTTACTTCGCTTCTTCAGTCTGGCACAAACGTTATGGGTGCACAGCTGGGGGAAGGTTGGTGGAGTGGCGGCATTAGTTACACTCCCGAAAATTGGAATATGTTCGGTGATCGGCAGTCGCTATTGGCAAAGTTAGTAATAACATATCGTGACGGACATCAACAGATCGTGGTTACAAAACCGTCTCTTTGGAAATATTCTGTGGAAGGTCCTCTCGTTTATGGCAGCTTTTTTCAAGGTGAAGTTTATGATGCAGAGCGGGAACAGAATGTTTTGGGATGGTCAACTGCAAATTTTGACGATAAGTTTTGGAAGCCCTGTAAAGAAATAGGTTTGAAAGGAAATGTTGCCATGGACGGCATACAGGCTGATTATTCCCAGATGAAACTCTTCTCGTGTTACGGACAAAGTGTTGCTGCAGTCGATACTATCACGGCTGTTAGTGTAGATGAAGTGCGTCCACATTTATATATTTACGACTTCGGTCAAAATGCAGCAGGCGTTCCTCTTGTACATTTTTCAGGGTTGCGTCCCGGAACCAAAGTAATGTTTCGTTTCGCTGAAGTGAAATATCCGGACCTTTCTGCTTATGCTGCTAATGTAGGGATGATTATGTTGGAAAATATTCGTTCGGCACGATCAGAAGACGTTTATATAGCACGTGGTGGCGAAGAAGTATTTTCACCTCGGTTTACTTCACACGGTTATCGTTTTATGGAAGTTTCTGGCTTGGATGAGGCGTTGCCTTTAGGCAATGTTAAAATGGTAACTTTGAGCTCTATTCGGCAATTAACAGCAGGTTATGAAACTTCAAATATAAAAGTAAATCGCTTATGGCAGAATGTGACATGGTCGGCACGTTCCAATTTTTTATCGATACCTACCGATTGTCCTCAAAGGAATGAGCGTATGGGTTGGTGTGGAGATATTTCTGTATTCTCACGTACTGCTACCTATTTGGGTCAGGTTCCTGGTTTTTTAAAAGGTTTCCTGCATTCCATGCGTGACGTTCAGGGCTCGGATGGACGTTTCCCTGATGTAGCTCCTGTTGGTGGAGGTTTCGGAGGCTTGCTTTGGGGAAGTGCTGGTATTACGGTGCCTTGGGAGAGCTTTCAACAGTTTGCTGACACCACCCTTCTTGCTGAGCACTATCCTGCTATGAAAAGATATATTTCTTATATTCTGCATCATGATATTGACCCGAAAACAAATATTATTGTACAGGATCGGCAAGGTTCTGATCTTGGTGACTGGCTCTCCATGGAATATGAAAAAAATGATAAGTCTTTGCTTTGGGAATGCTATTTCATTTACGATTTGGAACGAGTTGCTGACATTGCTGCAATTCTTGGAAATACTGAGGATTCCAACTATTATTCGGAACTTGCAGATAAACGTAAGGCATTTTTTAATGAAACTTATTTGCAACCTGGAAGTTTGAAGACTATTTGTTCTGACTTTTATCCCGATCGAAAAGGTTCGCTCGTTGATATTCAGACTTCATATGTATTACCTTTGGCATTTCATGTGCTGCCACCTGTGAAAGAATCTCAAATGGTGAAAAATCTGGCCGAAACAGTTATACGTGAGAATAAAACTGATGGTGGACAGACTTGCGCACCATATAGTTTGATGACAGGATTTATTGGGACTGCTTGGATTAATCCGGTACTTTCTATGAATGGTCGTTCGGACTTAGCTTACCGCTTATTGCAACAGACTTCTTTTCCTTCATGGCTATATTCTGTAGATCAGGGAGCGACAACTATTTGGGAGCGTGTGAATTCTTATACTCGCACGGACGGATTTGGGGGAAATAACAGCATGAATTCCTTTAATCACTACTCTTTTGGTGCCGTAGGTTCCTGGATGGTAAATTATTCGTTAGGAATTCAGCGTGATGATAAAAATCCCGGGTTCCATCATTTTTTGTTGCAGCCAGAAATTGATCAGACAGGTCAAATGACCTTTGCAAAAGGGTATTATGATTCCATGTATGGGCGCATAGAAAGTAGTTGGCAGATTGGAGAGGGAAAAATGCGTTACGAATTTACGGTTCCCGCTAATACGTCGGCTACATTATTTTTACCTGCTCCTTCTGTTAGGGTTGTCAAAGAAGATGGTCGTTTCTTAAGTCGGTCGTCAAGGGGCATAGAAATTGGTGAGACGAAGAATGACATCATTAAAATGGAATTAGTGTCTGGCCATTATGTTTTTGAGGTGATGAATGCACATAGATAAGTTATTAGCTGAAAAGGTATGTAGAATGTTGGCTGCTGCCGTCAGTATTATTTTTATGGTGTTGAGACTCGTTGGCGTAGTCTGGGGAGCTTAATTTTACAGCTTAATTTTGCGGTATGATTTATAGCGTATGAATGGCGAGGAGAGGAAATAAAATTATTGCTGTCCGATAAAACTTTTTGAGGAGTAACAAGAAAGGGCTGAATTCATTTCTGAGTTCAGCCCAAAATGTGTTATTTTTGCCTTTACCAGAAGAAAAACTAACACATGAGTAAAAGTACACATTTTAGCGGACAGCCGCTCTATAGTCAGGT
>Ga0183100_1000228_pt1 | contig 63395 bp, 50 predicted proteins | sample Biomet2_FD_127789 | JGI IMG/M metagenome (GOLD analysis project Ga0183100, IMG submission 127789) | Microbial communities from bioreactor (seeded with anoxic lake sediment) at LBNL, California, USA - Biofuel metagenome 2 | ecosystem: Engineered > Bioreactor > Anaerobic > Unclassified ...
TTAACAGTAAAAAAGAGGTGAGACTCATAATGGTGACTGAAAAAAGAAGATTGGGGAACATCCTAGTTAATGCAGGGAAAATTACTGGATATCAATTACAAGAAGCATTAAGGTCTCAAAAGACACTTGGAAAAAAACTTGGGGAAATATTGCTTGATAGCAAAATAATAACAGAAGACGATATAATAGAATCTATAGAGCAGCAAACAGGAATAAAAAAAGTAGATTTAAATACAATAAATTTTGATAGAAAAGCAATAACTTTAATACCTCAAAATTTATGTGATAAATATATACTAATTCCATTTGGATTTGAAAATAATAAGATTAAAGTTGCTCTTGCAGATCCATTAAATATTTTTGCAATAGATGACGTTGCAATATCTACAGGATTTGAAATAGAGTCATTTATATCTAGAAAGGCTGATATTAAAAAATTTATAGGAATATATTATAGTAGCCAACAAGTTAGTAATGCAGCATTGCAACTCACAAAGGAAAGCACGAAGTTAATTAAGAATTCTAAAGCAATGGCTGAAGATATAAATGAGGTAAATAGTGCACCAGTTGTTAAAATGGTTGATTATCTATTTAAGAATTCAGTAGAAATGAAAGCATCAGATATTCATATAGAACCTTTTGAAAAGGAAATAAGAATAAGATATAGGATAGATGGAAAACTTCAAATTGTTAATACACTTGGAATAGAAAGCTTAGGACCTTTAGTTACTAGAATAAAAATTCTCGCAGGGCTTAATATAGCAGAAAAAAGAATACCTCAAGACGGAAGAATAATGGTTAATGTTGGTGGCAAAGAAATAGACCTTAGAATTTCAATACTTCCAATAGTTAATGGAGAAAAGATAGTTATAAGAGTTTTAAATACTGGTGGTTCTGTATTAAGTAAAAATCAGCTTGGAATGAGTGAAGATAATATAAAAAAACTAGATAGGATAGTTGCAAATCCTCATGGAATAATTTTAGTTACAGGACCTACAGGAAGTGGTAAATCTACTACTTTGTATGCAATACTAAAAGAAGTGAATTCTAACAGTGTAAATATAGTTACAGTAGAAGACCCAGTTGAGTTCACAATGAAAGGAATTAATCAAGTAAGTGTAAATGAAAAAGCTGGATTGACCTTTGCAAGTGGACTTAGAAGTATATTAAGACAAGATCCAGATATAGTAATGATTGGAGAAATTAGAGATGAAGAAACCGCAGAAATTGCTACAAGAGCAGCGATTACAGGGCATTTGGTTTTAAGTACACTCCATACAAATGATGCACCTTCATCTATAATAAGACTCGTGGATATGGGAATTAAACCATATTTAGTTGCAACATCTATTGTTGGAGTAATGGCTCAAAGACTAGTTAGAAAAATATGTAATAATTGCAAAGAAGAATATGAAGCTAGTAAATATGAAAAAGAGATTTTAGGACAAGATGTAGATAAACCACTTATTTTGTATAAAGGAAAAGGTTGTGGATACTGCAACGAGACTGGCTACTCTGGAAGAATTGGTATTTATGAGATTATGGAAATGACAAGAAAGCATAGAGAAGCCATAAATGCAGGAGAAAATTCAGATACGCTTAGAGATATTTCAATAGAAAATGGAATGAAAACCTTAGAGAGTGAATGTAAAGATTTTGTTTTAAGTGGGATGACAACAATTCAAGAACTTTCAACAATTGCAACTTTGGCAATTGAGAGTTGAGAGTTGAAAGTGAAGAGTTGAAAGTGAAGGAACAAGTTCTTACAGAACTTAAATTAAAAAGAGGTGTTTGTATTGGGAAAGTTTAAATATAGAGTTATGAACTCAGACGGAGAAAAAACAGAAGGAAGTTATGAGGCAGATTCTAAAGAAGAAGTTATAGATTTTATTTCAGGAAATGGATATTATCCTTTAATGGTAGAGGAAATATCAGAAAGTACAAATATAGAAATAAAATTTAAGAAAAAAGTAAAACTTAAAGATTTATCAGTATTTTGTAGACAGTTTTATACCATGTTAAATGCAGGAGTACCAATTTTAACCTGTTTAGAAATATTAAGCGCTCAAATTGAAAATCAAAAATTAAGAGAAGCTACAAAAGACATAAGTGAAGAGGTTGAAAAGGGTGGAGTTTTATCAGATGCTATGAAAAAACATACAGATGTATTTCCAGATCTTTTAGTATCGTTAGTAGCATCAGGAGAAGCAAGTGGTAATTTAGATTCTATAATGCTTAGAATGGCATCTAATTATGAAAAGGAAAATAAAATTACTAATAAAGTAAAAAGTGCAATGATTTATCCAATGGTACTTGGAATGGTTTCTATTGGAGCAGTTGTATTTATATTAACTTATGTAATGCCTACATTTACAGAAATATTTAAGCAAAGTGGAACAGTTCTTCCTTGGTCTACTAGATTTTTGCTTGGTCTTAGTGATGGAATTAAAAATAATTGGATTGCTATAATAATTTTAATAGGATTAAGTGCATTTGGACTTAAGATTTTCTTAAAGAGTGATCAAGGAATTCTTATTTCAAGTAATTTAAAATTAAAATTACCAATACTTAAAAAGCTTAATCAAATGATTATAGTATCAAGATTTACAAGAACTTTATCTACGTTAATTGCAAGTGGACTACCTCTGATAGAGGCTTTAGAAATTGTTTCTAGCGTTGCAGGAAATAAGATTGCTGAGAATGCCCTTCTTAAAATAAGAGACAAGGTAATGAAAGGCGAAAGTTTATATTCTTCAATGAGAGAAAGTGAAATATTTCCTGAAATGCTTTATTCAATGATTAAAATAGGTGAAGAAACAGGTTCACTAGACGATATATTAAATAAGACAGCTGATTTTTATGATGAAGAGCTGGAATCAATAATTCAAACCTCAGTAGCACTTATAGAACCAATTTTAATAGTAATAATGGGACTTATAATTGGATTTATGGTGGGATCTATAATGTTACCGTTGTTTGATAGTTATACTCAAATGTAATATAAAAAATAGTCAAAATAGTGCACAATGTGGGATACAGAGTGCATTAAAAATAAAACATATAAAAATTAGGAGGCGTTAAAATGAATAATTTATCAATCAGAAAAATGACTAAACTGTCAAAGGAAAAGAAGAAAGGATTTACATTAGTAGAATTAATTATCGTTATTGCTATTATTGCAATATTAGCAGCAATTGCTATCCCTAAATTTGGACAAATTACTAGAAATGCAAATATTAAGGCAGATATAGCTACGGCTAAGAACATACATGGTATAGCAGCTGCGATGACTGCAGAAGGAGAGACAATAACTGATGCTAACGTTGCAGATAAAATTGATGGATCAGGTGGTACAATGCCTAACACAAAGTTAGGTGGAGTAGCGTTTCATGTTGATCTTAATGCAACTAATGGTGATATAACAGTAACTGCTGGTAGTGCTTCAGGAGCAGATCAAATATATCCAGCTCAAACAGGTGCTTATTCATAATAAGATTAGATTAATTTATCTAACAAGTGTAAAGCTAAAATAAGCTTTACACTTTACTCTATACACTTAAAAAAATATAAGGGTAAGTAGGTGGGGGAAACAATGAATAAAATAAAAGAAGAAGTTCATTTGTATGAGAATAAGGAATCAAAAGGGAAATTTGATTTAAGCAAAATTAAAGGATTAATGAATGTTGATATTAAGGACATAACAGCTAAACTTTCAAAAAATAATAAAAAGAACAAATATTTCAAAAAATCAGAAAAAAAGAGAAAAGTTATTGCTTTTGATATGGGAAGTTCTACTATAAAAATAGTTGAGGGAATGTATTATAAAAATGATTTAGTTATAGACAAATATATTACAGTTCCAACACCCAAAGATGCCATTATAGATGGAGAAATAAAAAAAGAAGAAGAATTATATAGTAAATTAAGTCAAATATTAAAACAAAACGGTATAAAGACTAAGGATGCAACATGCACAACTAATTCTACATTAATTATAAATAGAGAAATTTTAATTCCAAAGGTAGAAGAAGAAGAAATGGATACAGTGGTAAGATACGAAATCCAACAATATCTACCAATAAATTTAGAAGATTATATATTGCAAGTAACAATATTAGGAGAAGAAGTAGTAAATGAAACAACAAAACTTAATGTCCGTGTTATTGCATATCCAGAAAAAATCGCTAGAGGATATTATAATCTTTTACTAAAACTAGATTTAAAGCCATTTGCGTTAGATGTAAATTATAATGCAGTAAATAAATTTATTAACTTTACAGGTATAAATAGTGAATTTGAACATAACTCAAGAGATTCAGTTGCTTTTATTGATATGGGAGCAAGCTCTATCGATGTTAATATATATAAGGATGGGAACTTAGACTTTACTAGAATAATAAAAGATTGTGGAAATGATATTGATGAAATATTACAAAGACTTGGCGTTAAGGCTAATGAATTAATAGATTTTAAAATAAAAAACATAGATTTAAAAGAAGAATTAGATTCATTAAATATAGACGTTAGATATGTTGTAGATGATTGGATAGAAAAGATAGAAAAAATAATTCAATTTTATAAAAATAGAAATACGGAAAATGAAGTGAATAAGATAATTATTTTTGGTGGAAGTTCTAAGATAAATGGGATGGAAGAATATATGACAGAAAAGCTTGGAATAAAAACAAAAATAAACACAATTACCAAAATTGCCTTCAAATCAAAAGATGATGGCAAACCTGTTGATGACTTTATAAATGCCATAGGTTCAGTCATAAGAGTTTAGGTGGAGGCGTAATATGAAAGATATAAATTTTTTTAAACCCTATTTAGGGGAAAATAAAGAAAAAATTAATGCCAAAAGGTATGTATATGGAGCAATGGTAATAGTTGCACTTTCAATAGTTGTAAGTTTTGGTGTTAACACCACTAGAATAATTTTATTAAATAAAAGTATAGCAAGCTATAATGAGAAATTATCAGATTCAGAAATACAAACACAATTAAAAGAAGCAGAAAATATAAATAAACAAATAGATATACTAAAGCAATACGATACAGCATTAACTGATGTTGCAATTTCTGTTAAAGGTAGAGATAATGTTTCTGATACATTATTAAAAAATATAAGTTCAACGCTGCCAAGTGAAGTTTCATTTAAGAACTTAGATGTAGTAGAAAATATTGTAGCTATAAAAGGGACATCTTCTAATAGAGAAGCAGTTGCTGAATTAAAACACAATTTAAATGAACTACCAATAATGTCAAACGTTTATGTAAACTCAATAGATACTCAAAGTGCAGTAGAGGGAGCGTACTCCTTTGATATAAAATGTGTGTTAAAGGATGTTGGATAATATGAAAATAAGTAATAAAGAAAAAATAATGTTATGTGTATTAGGAAGTATTATAGTAGGATTTTTATATTATCAATTTATTTATTTATCTCAAACAAATGAAATTCAAGCAAAGATTAAGACAGAAAGTGAAATAAAACAAAAATATGAGACTGCTAGGAATACAATTGATTCAATGGAAAGTAAAAAGAGTGATGTTAAAATATTAAATGCTAAAATAGATAATGAAGCCCTACCTTTTTATCCAACAATAAGTGAAGAACATATAATAGTAGAATTAAACAAATTATTAGAAGATAGTGGATTAAAGGGAGGAATAACATTTTCACCTATAGTTTCAGGCAGTGTAGAAAATTCAAAGAAAGATGGGAAATCTTTAGCTGAAAGTTCATTACAAGGAATAGTTGATCAATATAACAGTAAATTTAAAGATACTGAAAAAACACAACAAAGTAGTGATAAAACTGTGAATAATTCTACAACTACCGCAACTAATAATAAAGATGCAAATAATACCAAAGGGACAAGCACTTTAAACAGCACAAATTCTTCAAATAATTCTAATGAAAGCAGTAAAAAAGATTCAAAAGATACGAAAAAAAATACAGTGCAATATATTAAGTGTGAAGTTAAATTTGAAGGAAGTTATGAAGGAATAGATAAATTTTTAAATACAATTGGAAATAATGAGAAGAAGATTGTAGTAAATTCTATAAAATTAAGTTCAGATACTTTAGGAGTAAAAGGAACAATTAGTCTTGAAATTTATTCAGTTCCAAAGATTAATGATGAATTAGAAAGTTATTTAAAATGGGATTTAAATAATACTTATGGGAAAAGTGTACCATTTGCGGCAGGAACATTAAGTGCATCATCTGATAAAGCAGTATCAAGCGCACAGGAAAATAAAGAACAAAGTGATTTTATAGCTTTAGTTAAACCTACAGCTTCTGATTTACCAACAATAATGATGGGTAAGGCAAAGGATGATTTAAGAACATCTTATGTTTATGCAGATAGTAATTCAGAGGAAAAAGTTGAAATGATATTAACTCAAGATGGAGATAAGTATTATTATAAATATAAGACATCAAAAGCAACATTCCCAGTTAATTATGACGGCTTAGGAGCAGAGTTTATACCAATATCTAAAAATATAGTTTTAGATATTTTAAGTAGAAGTAGATTAGATGCAAATGATAATTCAGCAATTAGACTTAAAATAGTTAATAAAACAGATAAGTTGTTAAATGTAAATATAAGTGGAGAGGATTCGAATAATCCACGAGTTACAGTTGAGGGTGATTTAAGCAATATAAGTGTTAATAATGAGTAGGTGAGGATTATGAAGAGTAATTCCAAAAAATGTAGAGGGTTTGGTCTCATAGAAGTAGTAATAAGTATGGCAATATTAGCAATAATATCCGTTGCTGTATATGATGGATATATTATTATTATAAGGCAAACTAAGGCTGGTCAAGTAAAACAGACAGCAGCTTTAGAAGGAAAGAAGATAATTGAGGAAATGAAATCTACTAGTTTTGAAGTTCCAATTACTACAGGTGCAGCACTTTATATTGGTAATAATATAGAACTACAAAAAGAGGAGAATGAAGATTTCTATACAAGGTATTTAAAAGAAGATTTTTCTGTGTGTGATAAAGATGTCAGCAAATATGTTGAAAAAATAACTTTAACTTCTACAAATGTAACATTAAATGATAAACAAATAACAGATGAATTAGAAAACTCAAATAATTTTAATTACAAAGTTTATATAGGAAAAGAGAAAAACTTAAGTGATACAGTGGTAGAAGATTATATTAAGGATGAAACTACAGATTCACCTATAGATTCAGAAAGTGAATCAAATAAAATAGTACTGTATGTTTATTTTGAAACTACATCTAATTCAGAAAATGATAGAACTATAAAAATTAAGAATTCTAAAGGAACTGAATTATTAGAGACAACTGAACCTTTAGAAGATACAGATTCTTCAAAAGTAAACTTATGTATAAATTTTAATAATTATAAACCAATAACTTCAGTACCAAAATTAGATAATTCAGATTTAAAAGATGTGGGAATATATGTGTATAATAGAACTGGAAGCTCTGCCAATATATATTTGCAAAAAGATAGTACTGTAACTGCAGATGTAAAAGTGTGTAAAGGTGAAATAAATATATATGACAATCGAGCTGAAGATATGGATGAGAATAATGTTGGAAATTTATATGATATTAAACTTGAAATAAGTGATTATTTAAAATATAAGAATGATGAAATTAAAGAAGATAATGATAATTTATTTACTGCATATTATAAAAGAAATATAGAATAGTTAGAAGAAAATACAAGTTAAAGAGTTATATTAAACTCTCAATTCAATTGATAGGGGGTGAAGTTATGAAAAGAAAAAAGCAAGGAGCTAGTTTAATTATAGTAGTAATTGTATTTATGTTTGTATCTACAGTATCAATGGCTATGCTATCAATGGTAGCTGGTAATTATAAAGCTAGAGTTGTAGAAAGCAAAAGAGTTGAAAATTTATATGCGTCAGATTCGGGATTAGATGTTGCATATAATATAATTGGAAAAACTTTTGATGCGGCAACTAAGTATGGATATTATGAAGTTGAAGCACTAAAACGTAATGATAGAAGTAATAAAGGTCCTAATGATGATAAATATAAAGATATAGAAGATGATATTACTGATTTAAATATTACTATTAATGCTTTAAATGACGATATTCAGAATTTAAAAGACGAAATACCTAGTGATACAACGACACAAAGTGATATAAATAAAGAGATATCACAAAAAAATAAAGAGATAGCACAAAATGAGAGCTTAATTGAAGAAGATAAAAATCTAAAGCAGCTTCTTCTTGATGAAGAGTTCAAAAGAGCTTTTAAAAATTTTATAGCAACACCATCATCTACATCAGAGTTAGGAACAGATGAGGTTGCACCTAATAAACTTGAACAATCAATAGAAGGTGGAGAACAACTAAAACCTAAATATGTTAGTCAAGTTAATTTCGATGATACTACAAAGACTATTAATTTTACTGAAGAAACTATAGACTTTGGAATCAAAAATAATAAATCACCAGAGCTTGAAGCAGACGTTGGTGACCTTACAAATGTGTCTGAAGATGAACCACCTGTTGAAATTAGTGATGGGCATTCAGATGCAGTAAAAAATCTACAAATTATTAAATCAGGAAATCAAAAGTATGATAATATAACTGTGGCATCAACTTTTTATACTGAAAAAGTTATAAACAATGGAGAAGAAAAAGAAGTTAACCAAAGACAACTTAAAGCAACGTATAAAATGTCAGTTCCTAATTACAAAGATATATACTTTGAAAATTCTAATGAGGGTTTAAATGACCTAGCTACTAAAGATAGAGCATTAACAATTTATGGAGACATGAACGTAAATAATGTAACTGGATTAACTGTTGATGGGGAGATATTTGTTCAAGGTAGTGATGATCATAGTACAGATAATAAAGTATATGGAAAGTACTTTGGAGGAATAACAGTGAAGAATAGTGATGAAGTAATATTTGAAAAAAATGTTATTACAAGAGGAACTTTTAATATTGAAACTCCTACAATAGTAGAAGATAGTGAAAATCCTAAAACTACAACTATTAGTACAAATTTATATGCTAAAAATGTATACGTAGGTAAAACTGATGGTACTGGATTGCCAAATCAACCAAGTAAATTAGTGGTAAACGCTGGTATAATAAATAATGATTTGACATTAAATGCGAATGATGCAACTATAGAAATAGATGATTTATATGGAATTAATGATATAGATCTTAACAATAAAGCAAAATCATCTAGTAGTATAATAGTTAATGGAAATAACAATTCAACAATTACTATTTTCAATTCAGCATATCTTATGGGGACAGCACATATTGCTACAGTAGGAGATTATCAAACAGCAGAATCTGGGGCAGTTAAAGGAAATTATATAGCTTATTCAGTTCCTTTAAATGAGTCTGAAAAATTTGCGTATTATAATCCATTACAATTATTAGAGCCATCTTTATATACAACACAGCCAGCTCTATCCGTAAAGGAGAATCATTTTATTGATTATTGGAATCAGCCAGGGAAGAATCCATCTGCAGGGGGAATTCATTGGCCAGATAATAGCAACAATATATATTCTATTGGTGCTATAGTTTGTGAAACAAATGATGGAATTGAAATAAATGGAGAAAAAAAATGCGAAATAATACCGTCTCACTATAATGCGGATTTAGAAACAACTGGTGCAGTATATTTAAAAAGAAAAGAATTTGCAAAGTATGATTATAAGTTTGGACAAGATGCTAATATAGATGATTATACTAATTCAAATGTAATCAGTTTTGATTCATTAATTGACACTAGTAAAATTCCAACGAAATACAACTTGACGGATGGAGAATATGCAATTTTTAATGGAAATGTTGGCAAGGAAATAAAAATTACAAAATCTACTACTAATCATGATGTAATAGATAGTACTACTGATTCTAATGTTATAAATATACGGGTGGGAAATAGTGGTATTCTAAATGCTATTATAGCTACTGCAGGAAAGGTTTCTATTGAATCTGATGTTACTATTAATGGATGTATTATTGCTAAAGGTGATTTGGACATCAATGGAGACAATGTAAAAATAAATTATGATTCAGATGTTATAGAAAGAGTTCAATCACAGAACTTTGATACTTTTAAAGCTATATTTGGTGAAAGTATAGATATTACTGATACCCCTACTGATAGTACATCAGCAGATGGTGCAACTAACTATGATTTAAAAAACTTTTTAGAAAATAAGTTATGGAAAATCATTAATTAAGAAGGTGGATATTTAACAATGAAAAAGAAAAAGCCTGGTTTTACATTGATAGAAATTATGATTGCATTGGCATTAACAGTAACTATATTAGGAATTGCAAACTCTATGTTTATTAGAGGAAATAAGGTTTTTTCTGATTCTGATGTTAAAACCACTTTACAAATAGAAGGACAGACTATTCAAGAGAAAATAAGTGATATTGGAATGCAGGCCACTACTGCACAAGCTGTAACGGTGGACAGTAGTGGTACTGATGAAATTAATGATATAACAATCAACTCATATGATAAGGATGGAAACTTAAGACCTTTCACAATTGTGAAAGAGGATTCAGGTAAAGTTTATAAAAATGGAGACAAAATATATAACCTTAAGATAAATAATGAAGTCGTTTCAGGTAATGTAAAGAATGTTATGTTAGACGATGATATAATTGCTGCTGCTAATGCAAATACATTAAAAAATATTAATTCAATTGAATTTAATATTATATTAAGAAAAGAGAAAGGTTATAGCAATATTGAGCAACCTGTTGATTTTAGAGTTACTTTTAGAAATAAAGATAATTAAATTAAAAATACAAGGGAGGGATATTTGTGAATACTAAAAACAAATTAAACAAGAAACTTATCAAAACTATCATGACCATGATGTTTGTTGTTGTATTTTTAATAGGAGAAGTTTTTTCACCATTTGCTATTTTGGCTAATGCAAAAAATAATGGTAATAGTACTCAAACAATAAAAGTAATTGTTAAAGATGCTGATACTGGTGAAAGGATAAATGGGGCAAATGTGACGTTCAATGGACCAGGAGGTAGTGGAGACCAGTATAGTGGAATATCCGGATATAGAGGTATATGCTATATTGATGTTCATAATGGTAGTGAAAAACAAGTGGGAATTACCGTTAATAAAGATGGATATAATGTTTGGAATATTTATGATGATGATAAATATTATGTTCAAAATCATATTGATAAGAATAATCTTGTAGTCAAAGGTTCATGGAAGGATAACCACTCAATAACAATTGAATTGAAAAAAAATTCTACAACTAGTAATACAACTTCATCTACTGTTGGATCAAAGCCAGCCTTTACAGTAACAATGGATTCATATACGCCTACAAATCCGAGTGTAGGGAATGAAATAACATTCAATGGTACAATACATCCGCAAGATTTTGAAATGCCAATACCAGCAAAGGAAATTGTGTTGGTGTTAGATTCTTCTGGTAGTATGGGAAATGATTCGAAATTAACTAATCTTAAAGTAGCAGCTAGAAATTTTATCGATAAAATGTCAACGGTGGAAAATTTAAAAATTGCAATAGTTGATTTTGATACGGAAGCAACTGTAGTAAAACAACTAACTTCTTCTAAAAATGTTGATACTTTAAAAGCATCTATTTCCAATTTGGATGCAGGAGGAGGAACTAATACTGGAGATGGTTTAAGAGAAGCAGCTTATTTATTAAATACTACTAGCACAGCAAGTAAAACAATAGTATTTATGTCGGATGGGGAACCAACTTATTATAATTCAAAGAATAATCAGTACTATACAGATATTACACAGCAAGGCATTGATGATTCTGTGCAAATAAAAGGAAGTGGAAGTTCAGATGCAAATAGTTATTGCTTAAATTATGCAAAGACAATAGGAGCAATAATCAAAGATAAGGGTTATAATGTATTTTCAATTGGATATGGATTAGATGCTTCAGGAACTACAAAGATGCAGCAAATTCATGATTCAATGAGTTCTGTTAGCGATAACTTTTTTGAATCAGATACAGATTCCATAGATAGTATTTTTGATTCAATAGCAAATACAATTTTAGATACTTACCCAATAACTGATATTAAATTTAATTTTAATGGCGAAGCAAATAATAATGTTGTATCTGTAGATGGAAACATAATTAACATTCCAGATTTTAATTATAGAAAAGTAGATGAAACTAGTTCTACAGTTAAATATACAGCTGATCCAGTTTCATTTAATGTAAAAGTTAAATCAAATATAGTAGGAAATGATATACCTGTTTTTACAAATTCGACAGTAACATTTCCGTGGAACAGCGAAACAATCTCAGCTAATGTACCTGAACAAAAGATAACTGTAGGTAATATAGATACTACACCACCTGAATTGACTTTAACACCAAGTACAACAGACTCTACGAGTGGCAGTGTAGAGATAACAGCAAGGGCAACTGATAATGTAGCAGTGGCAAACATTACGACACCAGATAATAATACAGTATCATTTGAGCCAGCAGCAATTAATTCAACTACGTATATAGCAACAATGAATGGTGATTATATATTTAAAGCTACTGATACAGCTGGAAATGTGACTACTGAACATATTACTATAGATAATATTGTTAGTGCGAATGTTGCATCAAAGCCACAATTTACAGTAACAATGGATTCATATACACCTACAAATCCGAGTGTAGAGGATGAAATAACATTTAATGGTACAATACATCCACAGAATTTTCAAATATCAATACCAGAAAAGGAAATTGTACTGGTGCTAGATTCTTCTGGTAGTATGGGAGATAATTCAAAATTAACGAATCTTAAAATTGCAGCTAAAAATTTTATTGCAAAAATGAAGGATGTACAAAATTTAAAAATTGGAATAGTTGATTTTGATACACAAGCAGTTTGTGGAAGTGAGTTAATTGATGCTAGTGATGTTACTGCTTTGAATTCAGCTATTGATAATTTGCATGCAGGAGGTGGTACTAATACAGGTGAGGGATTAAGATTAGGAGCTTATTTATTATCAAATAGTTCGGAACAAATTAGTACAGCAAGCAAAACAATAGTATTTATGTCAGATGGAGAGCCAACTTATTATAATAAGAAGGGCTCAAATAGTTACTATACAGATATTACAAAATCAATTCGTGATGATGATGTAGTAAGAAAAGGTACTGGAAATTCAGATAATGATGGTTCTTGTTTAGATTATGCTAAAACAGTAGGAGGCATAATCAAAGAGAATGGTTATAATGCATTTTCTATTGGTTATGGATTAGATGAGTCAGGAACTGCAAAAATGCAACAAATTCATAATTCAATGAGTTCTGTTAGGGATAACTTTTTTGAATCAGATACTGGCTCTATAGATAGCGTATTTAATTCAATAGGAAATACAATTTTAGCTACTTATCCTATAACTGATATTAAATTTAATTTTAATCCTGGTACAGATACTAATATAGAATCGGTAGATGGAAATACAATTAATATTCCAGATTTAAATTATAAAATATCAAGTCAAACTAGTTCCAAAGTTGAATATACAGCAGATCCTGTTCAATTTACTGTAAAAATAAAATCAAATGTAGCAAGGAATAATATACCTGTATTTATAAATTCAACAGTAACATTTCCTTGGAAAAACGAGACGATTAATGCTGAGGTGCCTACACAGTATATAAATGTAGGTAATATTGATGGACAAAGTAGTATTTTGGAACATGGTTTATACAATGGGAATGGTACTGAGATAATAGATAAAAATAATGTTACAGCTACAATTCCTGTAAGACTAGCTATGACAGTTGAGGCAAAGTCATCAAATTCGGTAATAAATTGGAGTGTAGATGATAAAACAAAAATTACAGAAGATAATATAGTATTTAAAAAATATGAGATTTTAGATGATGGTACAATTGGCAATTTACAAACAGTAACGCTAAATAATAGTGGAAATATTAATATTACAGGTCTTACAATGGAAAGTGGTAAAAATTATATAATAATATATACTATTACTCCAGTTGGAAGCGGACAAGTTACTGTAACAGCAACAGCAGATGGAACAAGTTCTAAATCAGTTAATTTAAATATAGGGGACAAACCTGATTTATTCTAAAGCAAAATAGTAGAAGCACCTAAAAATAGTGTCAAGTTCGGGGATGAATCCATCACAAAGGGGTCAAGTGCCTTGTAATTAGCAACCCGGAGTACCATTTATTTACCAAGTACAACTACTCCACTAAATGAAGATTTGGTGGAGTTTTTGTTTTATAAGGCTGAAAATATAGGTTTAAATGTGGCTATTACAGAAGAATGTTATACTTCGGGTACGAGTTTTATTGATAATGAAATGCCTTGTAAAGAGTTCTATAATAAGAATAGAAGAATTAAAAGAGGGTTATTTAAATCTAATAATGGCAGATTAATTAATGCTGATATTAATGGTTCTTTACAGATTATGAAAAAAGTATTCCCAAATGCTTTTAATAGCTATGGGATAGAGGATGTAGGGTTATATCCAGTTAGAGTAGGTATTTAATAATACTGACTAATAAACGTATTTTATTGAAATATTTAACATTGTTATGGTATTTTAATATTTATACATACCTAGATTAGAAATTATCTAACAAGAGAGCTCAAGATAGTACATGTAAACATAACATATTTATTAGATATCAAATAGAAAGGTGGTTTCAAGTTGAAATCAATAACTAATCTACCAGAAAAAATAAAACACATTTATCAGGATATACATCAGATGACTAAGGTTAGTCAACTCATTGACTATATTCCTATGAAGTCAATTGAAAAAGTAGCTACTCTATTGCTTATTATATGGGTATTATCACCGATTATTATTATGTTCTCAAATAATTCTATACAAGACGTAGAACAGTCCTTTGTATTAATATTCAAACATACATATTGGTATGAAATTCTTCAGACAATTGGATTTCTTGGATGCATATTGAACATTATTGTTTTTTCAAAAAGTATTCTAAAGGCAAAAAATGAAAAACTCTCTATAAAGCAGTATCTAAAGAACAATCTCTTTCTATTGTTCTTATTTCTTATGCTTATCTGGAGTATTTTTTCATGCGTGGCATCAGACAACATTGATATTTCACTTAATGGTACGCTATATAGAAAGGAAGGTGTTATTACTTATTTTACCTATTGCGGTATTTTAGGTTGTGGTTATGTGGTAAGAAACAAACAATTTATAAAACGTATTCTTGAGTTTTTCACACTATCTGCAACTGCATTGTCAATTTTGATGCTTATTAATTCAAAAACTCTAAACAAGCTACTTGGTTTAACAGTTCATTCAGCTGTTTTTTTACAGTTCAATCATTTTGGTTACTATCTATGTATGTCCCTCATGTGTGTGTTGCTGTTATTTCAGATGGAGAAAAAATCAACATCAAAGCTAATGTTTCGTATTGCTATATTTGCTGTCATTACAGCAGCATTGGTGGAGAATGGAGCTTTAGGACCCTACCTTGCTGTTATAGCCGGATTGGTCTGCAGTGTGATTCTTACAATCTGGCTAGATAAAAAACATTTAAAACGAATATTGATAGTAGTAGGTGTCTTTATAATAGTTACCCTAATTATGAACGTTTCTAATGGTCATCTTTATAAGGATATTAAGATATTGGGGGGAGATATATCTAAAATTGCTAATGAATCACCGGATGTGGGGAAAGCTGGAACGGGTAGATGGATTCTTTGGATGAATGGATTAAGGTTTATTGCTGAAAAGCCAGTGTTCGGTTATGGACCGGATAATCTTGGTTATCAATATGCCAAAGTTAATATTTCAACAGATAGAGCACATAATGAACTCATTCAATTTGCTGCAAGTCTTGGTATTCCAGCAGCAATCTTCTATATTATAGCACTAGCAGCTTACTTTATTGTTTTCCTAAAACACAAAAAACAGGTTTCAACACTTGAAATTGGATTGTTATGTACGGTGATTGCGTATTTGGTGTCATCCATGTTTGGAAATACAATGTATTACACAAGTCCATTTTTCTTTATGCTTTTGGGGATATCAAGCGGTAGGCAAAAATTACTTGATAGCAAGAAAGATACATAAATTTAGTTTCTTTATTAAAATATTAGTAATATTTTAATGAAATCTTAATTTTACTTTATCAATTAATAATGTATAATAACCATATGCGATAAAATAACTTAATATATTGGAGGAAAAAAGATGAATACATTTGCTTATCTAATAGATATATTTTTACACCTTGATAAGTACTTAGGAACTGTAATAAATAATTATGGGTTTGAAACATATTTAATATTATTTCTTATAATATTTTTAGAAACAGGACTAGTCGTAACACCATTTTTACCAGGAGATTCTTTAATATTTGCAGCAGCAGCATTATCAGCTGCAGGAGCACTTAATATATATGCATTAGTAGGAGTTTTGATGGTTGCAGCAATTTTAGGTGATACAGCCAATTATGAAATAGGCAAATTTTTTGGGAATAAGCTTATTAAAATTGGTGGAGGAAAACTTATAAAACAAGAGCATCTTGATAAAACTAATGAATTTTATGAAAAATATGGTGGTAAAGCAATAATATTTGCAAGATTTATTCCAATAGTTCGTACATTAGCACCATTTGTAGCTGGAATAGGTAAAATGGAATATAAAAAATTTATTTCATTTAATGCCATGGGAGGAATTGCATGGGTACTCGGAGTTTCAGCTTTGGGATATTTCTTCGGAAATATTCCAGTAGTTAAAAAGAATTTTGAAATTGTAATAATTGCAATAATATTAATTTCAGTTTTACCAGTTGTTATAGAATTTTTAAAAAGCAAAATAAAAAAAACTAATGAAGTAGTATAAATAACTTATATACTTATATATTAACAGAGGTATGGTTACATAGAATTAACCATACCTCTGTTAATTGATTCTAAATCCAATATAGCTAATTTATTTCTTATAATTATTGTTCTTTTCATTAATATTAATCTATATTCCAAAGTACTTATAAATTAGAGTGTTTGTTATTGAATAGAAATTATATCTGGGATATAATGATAAAAAACACAAATTTTCATCGTAATTATACAAAATTAGACAAGAAATACTAAGTGGTGTAGAAAAATTTTATAGATTAAGATATAAAAAAATATTAGAATGAAGAGGGGGATTTAACATTGAATAGAACGAAGCCGGGTATTACTATATTAGAACTAATACTTACACTGTCAATAATAATAACGGTATTAGGAATTGCAGGATTTATGTTTACTACTGGAAATAAAGAGTTTAATGATTCAGATGTTAGATCTACTTTGCAAATTGAAGGTGAAAAAATTCAAGAAAAAATAAGTGATATTGGATTGCAAGCTAGTAATATAGAAACGGTATTTCCAGATAAACAATCTGGAGAAATTGATTATATAATAATAAAATCATGCGTGGAAGATGATGGGTTTACGAGATATTTTAAAATTCAAAAAAGAGGAAAAAAATTAATTGTAGATAAAGATATATCAATGAGTTTTTCTAATTCAAGTAATAATGAGATTATTTCAGAAAATATAGATAAGTTCTCCATAACTAAAAATCCTAACAATAAATCCATTAGTTTTGATATTAATTTGAAGAAATCAACTGGTTTTATTGATACTATTAACCATGAAATTAATTTTACTATCTATTTGACATGAGTTAAGTTAAAGATTTATTATCATGCTGAAACAATTTTGCTTTTCTAATGGATACTGTATAAATAAAGTCTTTCAAGATATTTCTAGTGGTATTAGTTTTGAAAAAAGAAAAGGATAAAAAATTAAAATATGCACAATTAAGTATTCCTTAATTGTGCATATTTTTTATAAATTAGTTAAAAGCATTATAAATTGCAGCAATTCCTTTTTCGAAACTGTCATTTTCTATACCAACCAAGATGTTCATTTCACTAGAACCTTGGTCAATCATTCTTATGTTAATTTCAGCTTCTGAAAGAGCTGCGAATATTTTAGCTGCAGTTCCTCTTTGCTTAGCCATTCCACGTCCAACAGTTGCAATCATAGCCATGTTTGGATGTACTTCTATGCTATCAGGCTTGCATGTTCTTTTTATATCATCTAATACAATTTCTTTTTTCTTTTTTAATTGAGAATCTGAAATGACTAGACATACTGTATCTATTCCAGAAGGCATATTTTCAAATGAAATATCATGTTGTTCAAGTATTGATAATAGTTTTCTACAGAAGCCAAGCTCTGAATTCATTGATGCCTTTGCAATTGAAATTACAGTAAAGTCCTTTTTACCAGCAATACCAGTTACAGTAGTTGGTTTCATAGAAACATCTGTATCTTTTACTATAAATGTACCTTCATCTTCAGGTCTATTTGTATTTTTAATATTTATTGGAATACCAATTTCTCTTACTGGGAATATTGCATCTTCATGTAGTACAGAAGCACCCATGTAAGAAAGTTCTCTAAGTTCTGAATAAGTTATCTTGCTTATTGGCTTTGGATTTTCAATTATTCTAGGATCTGCCATTAAGAATCCAGAAACGTCGGTCCAATTTTCATAAAGATCTGCATTTATGCTTGCAGCAACTAAAGCTCCAGTAATATCAGAACCACCTCTTGAAAATGTGATTATATTACCATCTTTATCTGCTCCGTAAAATCCAGGAATTACAGCTTTAGAAACCTTTGATAATTTGCAATGAAGTGCTGAATTTGTTTCTTCAGAGTCTAAAGAACCATCAGCATTAAAAATCATAACATCCTTAGCGTCAATAAATTCAAAACCTAAGTAGTTAGCAAGTATTAAGCCGTTTAAGTATTCCCCTCTACTTGCAGCATAATCACTTGAAGCCCCTTCTTCAAGATCTTTTTTTATAATATCTAAATGTTTTACAATATCATAATCTAAGTTTAAATCTTTAACAATACCACAGTATCTATCTTTTATATGATTAAACACCTCATCAAAAGATATTCCAGTAGAAACATGCGCATGACAAAGATACAATAAATCAGTTATTTTTGAATCTTTAGAATTTCTTTTTCCAGGTGCGGAAGGTACTACGTATCTTCTTTCATCATTAGAAAATATTATGTCCTTAACCTTTTCAAATTGATTAGCATCTGCTAGTGAACTTCCACCGAATTTTGTTACAATTGTATTCATAATTATAGCCCCCATATTTTTATGTATTTTACATATAAGATTGTAGCAATTTATCTAAAAATGTTCAAGAGAATTATTAATAATATAAAATAATTCACAATAATGAAAAAAATATAACATTATATATCAAGAATTATCTGATAATTATTGACAGCGTATTAATTGATTTGTATAATAAATTTGGAATTATAGGGCAATTTAAATATATGAGAAGATATGGTATAAGTTCTCATAGTAGTGCTTCTATATATAATAGGAAGACGAGCACTAAACTTAAAGACAGAAAAAATAGAAAAAAATCTATATGTATCTAAAATTGAACTAGCAGATTTATATTAAAATTTATATGAATAAAAGATGATTGGAATATTATATCATAAACTTTAGATTGTAAAGAATATGGCATTAATTTCTTTATAATTTAAAGTTTAGATAATAAAAATGTTTATTTTTTTAAAAAATCACTTGATTTGTTGAACGTAGTAGTATATAATTTCACTATTATATGAATTGAGCAAAGGCGTTCAATAGATGGTTATACCTGTCTATTGTGTGCCTTTTTTTAAAAGGAAAAGGGGGAATTGTAAAATGGCAAATTACACAAAGGAAGATATCATTAACTTAGTTAAGGAAAATGGAGTTAAATTTATAAGACTTCAATTCACAGATATCTTAGGGGCATTAAAAAATGTAGCAATAACAGATAAGCAATTAGAAAAGGCATTAAATAATGAGTGCATGTTTGATGGGTCATCTATTGAAGGATTCGTTAGAATTGAAGAATCAGACATGAATTTAAGACCAAACTTAGATAGTTTTGTAATATTCCCATGGAGACCACAACAAGGTAAAGTTGCAAGATTAATTTGTGATGTTTACAGACCAGATGGAACACCATTTGATGGAGATCCAAGATATATATTAAAAAAAGCTTTGGATGAAGCTGCTGAACTTGGATATACTATGAATGTTGGACCAGAATGCGAGTTTTTCCTATTTGAAACTGATGAAAATGGTAATGCAACAACTAACACTCAAGATAAAGCTGGATATTTTGATTTAGCACCTACAGATTTAGGGGAAAATGCTAGACGTGATATGAGTTTAGCTTTAGAAGATATGGGATTTGAAATTGAAGCTTCTCATCATGAGGTTGCTGAAGGTCAAAATGAAATTGACTTTAAGTACGGTGATGCTTTAACTACAGCAGATAGAATAATGACATTTAAATTAGTTGTTAAATCTATTGCTCAAAGACATGGATTATACGCATCATTTATGCCAAAGCCAATCTTTGGTATCAATGGTTCAGGAATGCACGTTAATATGTCATTATTTAAAGATGGAAAGAATGCATTTGTTGATGAACAAGATCCAAATGGATTAAGCCCAATAGCTTATAACTTCATTGCTGGATTATTAAAGAATATTAAAGGCGTTGCAGCTGTAACTAACCCTTTAGTTAATTCATACAAGAGATTAGTACCAGGATATGAAGCACCAGTTTACTTAGCTTGGTCTTGTAAAAACAGAACTCCATTAATCAGAGTACCTGCGGCTCGTGGAGCTGGAACTAGAATAGAATTAAGATGTCCAGATCCAAGTTCTAACCCATACTTAGTATTAGCATGTCTACTACAAGCTGGATTAGAAGGTATTAAAGAAAACTTACAACCACCAGCTCAAGTAGAAGCTAACATCTTTAAGATGACTGATGAAGAAAGAGCAGCTCAAGGAATTGATAACTTACCAAACAACTTATATGAAGCTGTTAATTTTATGAAAGAAAGCACATTAGCTAAGAAAGCTTTAGGAGAACATATATTTAATAATTATGTTGAAGCCAAAGCTGCTGAATGGGATAAATACAGAATAGATGTCCATGATTGGGAATTAAAGAACTATCTTAATAGATATTAATCTAGTAATGGTAATTACTTTTATTTAAGGTGGGGATTGCAATGACTCAAAATGGGAAAATTATTATAGCTTTAAGCAATATTGAGACAGCAAACAAATTAAAGAGTTTACTAGTGCAAGAGGGCTATGAAATTATAGGATTATGTACTTCAGGAAATGAATTAATTAGATTGGTTAGGCAATATTCCCCAGACCTAGTCTTAGTTGGATATAAATTCAAGGATATGAGTTTACTAGATGTCTATGAAACATTAGTGGATACAACTAGTTTTTTAGCAATTGTAAATGAACCTTATAGGTCATTTATAGAAGAGGATACTGATATATATTGTATTGGTACTAAAATTTCTAATGTGCTCTTAACAAATGCTATTGATTTAATATTTCAAAGTAAAAAGAGGATTAAGAAATTAAGAGATCAGGTTGAAAAGTTAGAACATACGCTAGAGGATAGAAAGCTTATTGAAAAAGCTAAAGGTCAACTCATGTCAACTTCAGGACTTACAGAGAATGAAGCGTTTAGATATATGCAAAAGATAAGCATGGATTCTGGGAAAAGAATGAAAGATATTGCTAGTTTAATATTAAGTGAATCAGAACAAATTATATAGTGAATATGCGAGTGATTATATCAAAAAAATGATATTTTTACTCGTTATTTTGCTACCAATAAATATACATAAATAAAAAACGCGTACATATAAAAAGGTACAAAGTGCAACCAAGAACATTTAATGAAAAAGGTACAAATTAATATATTATTATCTCAAGGGGGAATTTTAATGGAAAACAATAATCCGAATGCGCAAGGACTATATAATCCATCTTTTGAACATGATGCTTGTGGAATTGGGACTATAGTAAACATTGATGGCGAAAAATCTCATGAAATTTTATCAGACTGTCTAACTATATTAGAAAAATTAGAGCATAGAGGTGGTACAGGTGCTGATGAAAATACTGGAGATGGAGCAGGTATCTTATTTAATATACCTCATAAGTTCTTTAAAGAAGAACTAAAATCAAAAGGAATAACACTAGGGTCTGAAGGTGACTATGCTGTTGCTATGGTATTCTTACCACAAGAAGAAAAGGCAAGAAAAGAAGCTATGAGCCTTTTTGAAGATATATCAAAAGATGAAAATCTTGAACTAATAGGGTGGAGAGAAGTTCAAACAAATTCGTCAATACTTGGAAAAGCATCGTTAGAAGCTATGCCTGCAATAATGCAAGCTTTTGTAAAGAGACCTAATGGTATAAAAACAGGAAAAGATTTTGAAAGAAAATTATATATTGTTAGAAGAAATATAGAAAAAAGAGCAGGATGGATAAGCAAATTCTTAAATGAAACTTTTTATGTAGCATCTTTTTCATCAAAAACAATTGTTTATAAAGGTATGCTTTTATCTACACAATTAAGAGAGTTTTATAAGGACTTAGAAGATGAGAGAGTTGAAACATCTTTAGCATTAGTTCATTCAAGATATAGTACTAATACATTCCCAAGTTGGGAAAGAGCTCATCCAAATAGATTTATGATTCACAATGGTGAAATTAACACACTTCGTGGAAATGTAAATAAAGTTTATTCTAGAGAAACAAATGTAAGATCTAGAGTACTTGGAAAAGATTTGAACAGAGTATTACCTATTATAAATAAAGAAGGATCAGACTCTGCAATTTTTGATAATAATTTAGAATTTTTATATATGAATGGTATGGATTTAACGAGAGCAGTTATGATGGCAATTCCAGAGCCATGGTATAAGAGTAAAACTATGAGTAAAGAAAAGAAAGCTTTTTATGAATACAATGCTACACTTATGGAACCATGGGATGGTCCAGCAGCTATCGTATTTACAGATGGCGAAAAAGTTGGTGCAGTTTTAGATAGAAATGGTTTAAGACCATCAAGATATTATATAACTAAAGATAGAAGATTAATTCTTTCATCAGAAGTTGGTGCTTTAGATGTGTTACCTGAAATGGTTGAAAAGAAAGATAGATTAAAGCCAGGTAGAATGTTACTTGTAGACACAGTTAAAAAAGAAGTAATAGATGATGAAGAATTAAAGCACTCATATGCAACTGAAAATCCTTACGAAGAGTGGCTAAAAGAAAATCTAGTTACTTTAGATAAAATGAAGGATGGCAAGAAATTTAAAATTGAATATGATAAAGAAACTAGAAAGAGATTAGAAAAAACTTTTGGATATACTTATGAAGAAGTAAAGACAACTATGCTTCCAATAGCAGAAAGTGGAGCAGAACCACTTGCAGCAATGGGGGTTGATGTTCCAATAGCAGTATTATCTAAAGAATCTCAACCATTATTTAATTATTTTAAACAATTATTTGCTCAAGTAACTAATCCTCCTATAGATGCTATAAGAGAAGAAATAGTTACAGCTTCTAATGTTTACATAGGACCAGAAGGCAATATATTGGAAGATAAACCTATAAATTGCGAATTACTTAAGCTTGATTCACCAATAATAAATGATGAAGAATTAGCTAAAATAAAAGCACTTAATAGTGGGAACTTAAAATCAAAGGTTATAGATATTGTATTTGATAAAGGTGGTTCTTTAGAAAATGCATTAGATGAAATGTTTGAAAAAGCACAAGATGCATATGAAAAAGGATATACTGTATTAATATTATCTGATAGGAATGTATGTGAAGCTAAAGTTCCAATTCCATCATTACTTGCAGTATCAGCACTTCATCAATATTTAGTTCAAAAAGGAACAAGAACATCAGTTGGATTGATATTAGAAAGTGGAGAGCCAAGAGAAGTTCATCATTTTGCTACTTTAATTGGATTTGGTGCCTCAGCTATAAATCCATATATGGCTTATGAAACCTTAAGAGGATTAATTGAAGATGGATTACTTGAAATAGATCATAATAAAGCAGTTTATAATTATAACAAGGCAATGGTTAAAGGAATAATTAAGATACTTTCTAAAATGGGTATCTCAACTATACAGTCTTATCAAGGAGCTCAAATATTTGAAGCTATAGGTATAGGAAAAGAAGTTATCGATAGATATTTCACTAATACTATAAGTAGGATTGATGGAATAGGATTAAAAGAAATTCAAAAAGAAGCAGAAATAAATCATGAAAATGGATTTAAGGATAAAACTTATGCTACTGACTTTTCATTAGATTCACCAGGATACGAAAAACTTAGATCTGGTGATGGAAATCAAGAAAAGCATTTATATAATCCATTAACTATTCATAAACTTCAAGAAGCAACAAGAACAGGAAATTATGAATTATTTAAAGAATGTACTTCTATACTAGATGATGAAAAAGCTGAAATAACTTTAAGAGGATTATTAGAGTTTAATTATAATTCTAAAGAAATTTCATTAGATGAGGTTGAGCCAGTTTCAGAAATAGTTAAGAGATTTAAAACAGGAGCTATGTCTTATGGATCAATTTCTAAGGAAGCTCATGAAGCACTTGCGATTGCAATGAATAGAATTGGTGGTAGATCTAACACTGGTGAAGGTGGAGAAGATTCTGAAAGATGGATTAAAGATGAAAATGGAGATTCAAGAAGATCTTCAATAAAACAAATTGCATCTGGTAGATTTGGAGTAACTTCAGAGTATTTAGTAAATGCAGATGAACTTCAAATAAAATTAGCACAAGGAGCAAAACCAGGTGAAGGTGGTCAATTACCAGCTACTAAGGTTTATCCATGGGTTGCGAAAACTAGACACTCAACTACAGGTGTTGGACTTATATCACCACCACCACATCATGATATTTATTCAATAGAAGATTTAGCACAATTAATTTATGATTTAAAAAATGCAAATACTGGTGCTAGAGTATCTGTTAAGTTAGTTTCTGAATGTGGAGTTGGTACTGTTGCAGCAGGTGTTGCTAAAGGTGGAGCTGAAGTAATATTAATTTCAGGATATGATGGAGGAACTGGTGCATCACCTAAAAACTCTATTAAAAATGCTGGACTTCCTTGGGAGCTTGGACTTGCAGAAGCTCATCAAACTTTATTACTTAACGATTTAAGAGAAAGAGTTAGGGTTGAAGTTGATGGTAAGCTTATGAGTGGCCGTGATGTTGCTATTGCAGCACTTCTTGGAGCAGAAGAATTTGGATTTGCAACTGCACCACTTGTAGCACTTGGCTGTGTTATGATGAGAGTTTGTAATTTAGATACTTGTCCTGTAGGAATTGCAACTCAAAATGAAGAGCTTAGAAAGAGATTTAAAGGAAAGCCAGAATATGTTGTTAACTTTATGTACTTTATAGCTCAAGAACTTAGAGAAATTATGGCTAAGCTTGGCTTTAGAAACATTGATGAAATGGTTGGTAGAGTAGATAGACTTAAACAAAAAGAAAATGTTCATGGCTGGAAAGCTAAGAGTGTTGATTTAAGTTCTATACTGTATACTCCTGATAAGTACAAAGGTAAAGTAGTTAAATTTGATGAAACTAAGAAGTATGATTTTAAATTACATAAAGTAATGGATGAAAAAATGTTCTTAGATAAATGCAAAGAAGCTATAACTAATGGTGAAAAGACAAATTTAGAAGTAGAAATAACTAATACTGATAGAACTCTTGGGACTATTTTAGGATCTGAAATAACTAAGGTGCATGGATCTGAAGGTCTACCAGATGATACTATATCTATTAAATGTATGGGTTCTGGTGGTCAAAGTTTTGGATCATTTATTCCAAAGGGATTAACATTTGAAATTGAAGGAGATGCTAATGATTACCTTGGTAAGGGATTATCAGGTGGTAAAATTTCAGTATATCCTCCAAAGAAATCAACATTTATTGCTGAAGAAAACATTCTAGTTGGAAATGTTGCTTTATATGGTGCAACTTCAGGAAAAGTATTTATAAATGGTATTGCAGGTGAAAGATTCTGCGTTAGAAATTCAGGTGCAACTGCTGTTGTTGAAGGAGTAGGAGCTCATGGATGTGAATACATGACAGGCGGAAAAATTGTTGTTTTAGGTAAAACAGGAATTAACTTTGCAGCTGGTATGAGTGGTGGAATTGCTTATCTTTATGAAGAAGATGAGAACTTTAGAATAAACTTAAATGAAGAAATGATTTTATTGGAAGAGTTAAACTTAGAGGATGAAGAAGAATTAAAGAACTTAATTGAAGAACATGTAAAAGTTACAGGCTCTCCTAAAGGAAATAAAATATTATACAACTTTGAAACAGAAAAATCTAAATTCCATAAGATAATTCCAAAAGATTATAAGAAGGTATTAGAAACTGTTGAGAAGTATAAGAATCTTGGATGTAATGAGGATGATGCATTAATTAAAACTTTCCAAGAAATTAAAGGAATATAGGGGGGTTAAATGATATGGGTAAACCAACAGGATTTTTAGAGTATGATAGAGAAGAAGGAAAAAATAGAGAACCTAAAGAAAGATTAAATGACTATAAAGAGTTTCATAAAAGACTTCCTTTAGAAAAGCAATGCATTCAAGGTGCAAGATGTATGGATTGTGGAGTTCCATTTTGCCAAGCAGGAGTATTATTTTCAGGTATGGTATCAGGATGTCCACTTCACAATTTAATTCCTGAATGGAATGATTTAGTGTATAGAGGAAAGTGGGATTTAGCTTATGAAAGATTAAATAAGACTAACCCATTCCCTGAATTTACAGGAAGAGTATGTCCAGCTCCTTGTGAAGCTGGATGTACAGCTGGATTAAATGGACCTTCAGTTACAATAAAGGAAAATGAAAGAGCTATAATTGATGTTGCCTTTGAAAATGAAAGAGTTAAGGCAAATCCACCAGCTAGGAGAACAGGAAAGACAGTTGCAGTAATTGGTTCAGGTCCAGCAGGACTTGCTGTAGCAGATACATTAAATAAATGTGGTCACAAGGTTACTGTATTTGAAAGAAGTGACAGACCAGGTGGATTATTAATGTATGGAATTCCTAACATGAAGCTTGATAAAGATGTTATATTAAGAAGAGTACATCTTATGGCAGAAGAAGGCGTTAGATTTGTAAATAATGCAAATGTTGGGGACAATTATGATGCAAATGAAATTTTAGATGAATATGATGCAGTAGTTCTTGCAACAGGAGCATCAGAACCTAGAGATCTTCAAGCAGAAGGAAGATGTGAAGTTAATGGAGTTCATTTTGCAGTAGATTTCTTAAAAGCTAATACTAAGAGTCTTTTAGATTCAAATCTTGCAGATAACAACTACATTTCTGCAAAAGATAAAAATGTAATTGTAATTGGTGGTGGAGACACAGGAACAGATTGTGTTGGAACTTCACTTAGACATGGATGTAAATCATTAGTTCAATTTGAAATAATGGGAGAACCGTGCACGGAAAGAAGCGCAAACAATCCATGGCCAGAATGGCCTAAAGTTCTTAAAGTTGATTATGGTCAAGAAGAATTTATAGAACTATATGGTAAAGATCCAAGAGAATACTTGACAACAGTTACAGCCCTTCATAAAGATAAAGATGGAAATCTTGAAAGTGTTGATACTGTAAAAGTAGAATGGAAAAAGGATGAAAGTGGAAGATTTTCACCAGTACCAGTTAAAGGATCAGAAAAGAATTGGAAAGCTGAACTAGTATTACTTGCAATGGGATTCACAGGATCACAAAGCTACATTAAAGATGCTTTTGGTGTAGAATTAGATGCAAGAACTAATATAAAAGCAGAAGAAACAGATTTCAGAACTAATATTCCTAAAGTATTTGCAACCGGTGATGCAAGACGTGGTCAATCATTAGTTGTAACTGCAATAAGTGAAGGAATACAAGCAGGAATAGCTGTTAATGAATTTTTAAGAAAGTAAGAATATGTATTTAAATAATACCTTTAGCAATTTTTCTAAAGGTATTATTTTTATTACTTGTATAATAATTCTAATAACATATAAATTTTTACCTATTAGAGAAATAAATTGAATTACAGTTTAGTACATTGTAAAGTTCGTATTCTTAAGGTATAATTGTAACTAAATAAGGCATATTTGGACAAATAGATTACATCAGATGCCTAAAAACTAAACAGTGTAGAGGTTGAGCGTAATGAACGGAAATATTAAAAGATATATATATATTATTGGAACAATTTGTATAGTGTTTTTATTAGCATCAATACTTATACGTAATCTTCCATGGATTTTATTAGTTGGATTCATAACATATATCGTTATAAAAATTGTAGGATTTGCAAAAGGAAAGAAACAACAAAAAAATGAAAACAAATTTGATTTTAATAATAGAAGTGATAATGAGGATAGCTATAAAGAGTCAACTGATGATTATACTACTGGAGAAGTTATTGATGTTGAATATGAAGAAGTTGACAAAAATAAATAGTAAAACAGAAGATTATTTAAACTCAGTTCAATGGACTGAGTTTTTTTGAATGTACCTAAATATAAAACGTAGAAACAGCTCATCGTCAATTGATAAAAATCTAGCAATATTGTATAATTATTTGTAGAAAATTAAAGATAAAATAAGCAATATAGGAGGCAATAAACATGGGAAAAATTAAAATGTCAACTCCATTAGTTGAAATGGATGGAGATGAAATGACAAGAATTGTTTGGGGCAAAATAAAAGAGGAATTATTAAATCCTTTTATTGAATTAAACACAGAATATTATGATCTTGGATTAGAATATAGAAATGAAACTAATGATCAGGTTACTATAGATTCAGCAGAAGCTATTAAAAAATACAAAGTAGGGGTAAAATGTGCAACCATTACACCTAATGGTGCAAGAATGAAAGAATATGATTTAAAAGAAATGTGGAAAAGTCCTAATGGTACTATAAGAGCAATATTAGATGGTACAGTATTTAGAGCACCAATAATAGCAGAGCCAGTAAAACCATACGTTAGAACATGGAAGAGTCCAATAACAATAGCAAGACATGCTTATGGGGATATATATAAAGCTGTAGAAATGAAGGTCGAAGAAAAAGGAAAATGTGAACTTGTATTTACTTCAGAAGCTGGAGGCGAAAAAAGAGAATTAATACATAACTTTTCTGAAGACGGTATTGTTATGGGAATGCATAATTTAAATAAATCTATAGAAAGTTTTGCAAGAAGCTGCTTTAATTTTGCTTTAGATGTTAAGCAAGATTTATGGTTTTCAAGTAAAGATACAATATCAAAAAAATATGATCATACTTTTAAAGATATTTTTCAAGATTTATTTGATAATGAATATAAAGTGAAATTTGAAGAAGTAGGAATTAGATATGTATATACATTAATAGATTCTGCAGTAGCTAATATTATAAAATGTCCAGGTGGAATAATTTGGGCTTGTAAGAATTATGATGGAGATGTAATGAGTGATATGGTAGCAGCAGCATTTGGATCAATTGCTATGATGAGTTCAGTATTAGTTTCACCAGATGGAAATTATGAGTATGAAGCAGCACATGGAACAGTTCAAGATCAATATTATAGCCACATAAAAGGTGAAGAAACATCAACCAATTCTGTTGCAACAATATTTGCATGGACTGGTGCTTTAAGAAAAAGAGGAGAACTAGATAACAATGTAGATTTAGTTGATTTCGCAAATAAATTAGAGAAAGCTTCAATAAAGACAATTGAAAATGGAATAATGACTAAGGATTTAGCAGTAATTGCAGAGCATGATAATATTCAAGCTGTGAATACATTTGATTTTATTAAAGCTGTTAGAAAAACATTAGAAGAAATTTTATAAAGAAAGTAGAGACAATTAAAATGGTATGTATTAAATTTAATCTTAATACATACCATTTTTTAAGATATTATAATTAGGTAAATAATATAAGGCACATGAAAATAGAAAGCTTGGACTTAATTCTCAAGCATTATCTCTAAAATTTCTTTATCAGTTTGTAGCATTCCTAGCTTGCCTAGTCTACCTATGGATTTTATTGTAGCCTCAATATCACCTTTTATTATACCAGTATATGGATCATAAACTTGATCTGACATAGCAAGATAATGTCCCATGATAGCTGCATCTATACTTGTAGCGATTTTAGAAGCACATGATGCTTTTGCACCATCACAAACTATACCTGAAATATTAGCTAATGTATTAGTTAATGTTTTATTTATTTGCTCTAAAGTTCCTCCGCTTAAGTAAGTAATTGCAGCTCCACTTGCACAACTAGCACTTACTGCACCACAAAAGGCTGAAAGTCTACCAATACCTGTTTTCTGATGAATAGTCATAAGGTTTGCAAATAACAATCCTCTATATAGCATTTCTTTAGAAATGTTGTTTTCTCTTGCATAGATAATAACAGGTATAGAACTAGTCATTCCTTGATTTCCACTGCCGGAATTAGTGATAACAGGTAGGGGACTTCCACTCATTCTAGCTTCAGAAGCTGCAGCTGAATAAGCTTTTATTTTAGTCAACATAGAATCTTTTGGATAGTTTTCTAGTATAATTTTCCCTATTCCTAGTCCATATAAACCAGTTAAGCCTTCTTCTGCAATTTTAATATTATAATCAATTTCTTTATCGAGTAATTCTTTAACATCATTTAAATTTACTGTATTGGCAAATTCATAGATATTCTTAACATTTAAAATTTTTCTATCAGCAAAAACACCTAAATATTTGTCTGCTGATTCATCCATTTCGAAAATAATTGCTCCATTTTTAATTATTTTTGAAATATTAGTATGAGCATATTTTATTTCTACAATAACATTTTCTTCTTTTGAAATTGCAACTATTTCAATATGTAGTTGTATATCTGTATCAAGTAATTCTACTGAGCAATAGTCTTTAGCCATAAGATTATTAGTTTCTTCTATATGATTTTTATTAACTTTACTAATTACTTCTAGTTTTTTAGTTGGATCTCCGGCTACTATTCCAATTATTGCACTTGCTTTTATACCAATTAAATTACCTGTATTAGGTACAATTACACATTTGGTATTTTTTATAATATTACCACTGCATCTTACAATTATCTTTTCAGGCATTTTACCTAATATTTCTCTAGCTTTAGAAGCTGCATAAGCTATTGCAATAGGTTCAGTACATCCCATAGCAGGTACTAATTCTTCGTTTAATATTTGTAAATAAGAGTCATAAATATTTTTATCCATAAGATTCCCTTCTTCTTTAGGTCGATTTTTTATGTTATATGAATATTGTTCTTCTTTAATTAAGAAAATATAATTAATCTGAAAATAATGAAGATACCCATTTAATAATTACAATAGAAATGAAAAAAATAAATATAAAAAAGGTGTATTCCGTAGTAATATTATCTACAAAAACACCATTGTTTAACAGTTGATAATTTATTATATTACTAGAATTATACTCTGTCAATTTATTGCAAGGAAGCTTGAACTAAGGCTTCAAATAAAGGTTTTACACTTTCGAAATGAGTAAACATCATTTCAGGATGCCATTGAACTCCTAATCCAAAATTATAATCTTTTACTTGAACAGATTCAATAACACCATCACATGCTCGTCCAGTAATTAGTAAATTATTCCCTAAGGCATTAATGGACTGATGGTGAAAACTATTTACATAGGTTTCCTTTCCATACAAATCATATAAAATAGAATCTTTTTCAAAATAAACTTTATGAATTACATTATACCGTTCACCAGATTGTTTATGTTGTATAGTACTTTTAGTTATTTCATCTAAATCTTGATATAAAGTACCACCACATGCTACATTTAAAATTTGTAATCCACGGCAAATAGCTAAAAATGGTTTCTTAGACTTTAAAACTTTATTCATTAATTTTAGTTGAAATTCATCTAGCTTACAATTTATCATTCCTAATTTTTTTTGTGGATTTTGATTATAATATAACGGATTAATATCTATACCTCCACTAAATAAAAAACCATCACAAATATCTATATACGTATCTAGACTCTCATCTGATAATATAACTGGAATCATAATTGGGGTTGCATCAACCTTTTCAACAGCTTCTATATAATCGCTATTTACATAGATTCTATCAACTTTAAAAATCACTGGATTTTGTTCAATAGCGATACTAGTGACTACACCTATTTTCGATTTTGACATATCAACCATCCTTTCATCTATGAAGTATCCAAAATTTTTTAAGATAAATATAAACTTTTAAATATAGTTTGTCAAATATTATAATAATACTTAAGACGTAATGACAATATTCAATAAACAATAACATAAAATATAGCAGGATTAGTTGACTTTTAGATTACTTGGATGTATTATACAAATTGTAACTGAAAATTCTAAACTATAATACAATTAATTCTAAGGTTGCCATGATATACAAAAATTTAAATAGTTATATTTAGACAATCTAATAAATTCATTTTTCAATTTACAATTAATCTATAAACTATGACAATGAAGTCAAACTCCGAATGTAAGGGAATTTGACTTTTTTATAATATGTAGAGTTAAAAAATATTAAGGCATAAAAAAATAGTGAAAATCAGTTAATAAAAGTCCTAAATTATACATATAAATATTGACAACGAAATAACTACATAATATACTCATAACACAGTAAACATATATGAAATCGATAAAGTCTGGGAGACGTTAAAATCTTTATAGTATATAAGGTTTAACAGTAAGAACATAATTAATAAAATGGATTAATGTACATTATAAGTTTAATTTTTTTATAGTATTTTTGGGTAAAAAATTTATTTTTACTTTTAAATATACAAATCAATAAAGGGGAGATAATGATGAAAAGAAAATTTAAAATTGTTTTTAGCGCTGTTTTAGCTATGAGCATGCTACTTACGGGGTGTGGTAGTGCAACAACACCAACAGGAGGACAAGCAGTTTCAAGTGGGAAGTCAGATATTGTTATTGCTATCAATGGTGATTTTGTATCATTAGATCCAGCAGACACTAATGATACGCTTTCTTGCGGTGGTGAAAAGACCATGATAGAAGGACTATTTGGATTTGATGACGATATGAAAGTAATTCCACTATTGGCTACAGGATATACTGCAAATGATGCAGCTAATGAATTTACAATTACTTTACGTCAAGGAGTAGAATTTACAGATGGAGCTCCATGGAATGCAGATGCTGCTATTGTTAACTTTAATAGACTTGCAGATCAAAAACAAGGATTGAAAAGAAACTCTTTGTTTAAGATGATTGACCATACAGAGAAACTTGGTGATTATGAAATCAAAATAGTTCTTAAAGAACCTTTTGGTGCTATGATTAATACTTTGGCTCATCCAGCTGCTGGAATGGTTAGTCCTAAATCACTTGAAACATATGGAAAAGAAGTTTCTCAACATCCAGTAGGAACTGGTATGTACAAATTTGTTGAGTGGCGTCCAGGTGAAAGTTTAAAAATCGAAAAGAATGAAAAATATTGGGGTGGAGAAGTAGGCTTTAATAGTGTTACGTTCAAACCAGTCACTGAAAGTAGTACAAGAGTTTCAATGTTGCAATCAGGAGATGCAGATTTTATATTCCCAGTTCCAACTGAAAATATAGATGCATTAAAAGCTGATAGCACAATTTCATTTGAAGAAAAAGAAGGAATGGTTGTTCGTTACTTATTCTTAAATAATGCGAAAGCACCTTTCAACAATATTAAGGTACGTCAAGCATTGAACTATGCAATTGATAAAGATGCATATTCTAAAGTTGTTTGGAATGGATTATCTACACCGACTAAATCAATTATTGGACCATCTGTACAATTCTATAAAGAAAATGATGTTTATAAATATAATGTAGAAAAAGCAAAAGAATTACTTAAAGAAGCAGGCTATGCTGATGGTTTTACAACAAACTTATGGGTTGGTAATTCTACTTTTGCTGTAAAATCAGCTGAGTTTATGCAACAACAATTAGCACTTGTTGGTGTTACTGTTAATATCAAATCTATGGATAATGGAACAATAGCTGATAAGGTTACAGGTCTTCCAGCAGGTACAAGTGGTGCGGATGCAGGTGTTGAAATGTATACAATAGGTTGGTCGCCATCAACTGGTGATGCTGATTGGGGTATGCGTCCAATTGCAGCTACGGAATCATTCCCACCTGTATCATATAATATTAGTTATTACAGTAATCCTAGCTTTGATGAACAAATGTATGCTGCTTTAAAAACAGCCGATAAAGATAAGAGAGCAGAAGCTTACAAGAAAGCACAAGATATAGTTTGGAATGATGCACCAATGGTATGGTTAGGCGTTGACCATAATTCTTGGGCTTTAAAAAATACAGTTCAAGGTATTTCAGTTTATCCAGATGGAGCTATAAATCTAACAAAGGGTAAACCTGCACAGTAGTTTTTAATTTTATGATAGTTATAGATTCTATTAGTAAGTTATTTATGGATAACTTACTAGTAGAATGTTTATATTTATTAATTACAATTACATAAAAAATAATATGTATATAAAGTTAAAACGTTAAATTCTAAATAAAAGAGGTGAGTGAAGTAAATGTTACGTTACATTATAAAAAGAGTTCTTGCAATTATTCCAACTATTATATTAGTATCAATATTTGTGTTTATGTTTGTACGTATGATTCCTGGTGATCCTGTTGCTTTGGTAGCTGGTCCTGATGCTACAATAGAAGATAAAGTGATTATTAGAGAAGAACTTGGTTTAAACAAGCCTGTTTTACAGCAATATGCTAATTATATAAAAGGAGTTGCACAGGGGAATTTAGGTACTTCACTTAAAACCAAAAGACCAGTAAATTATGAAGTTGGTCTGCGTTATATGAATACAGTAAAGTTAACTTTAGCAAGTTTAACATGGAGTGTAATTGCAGGTGTTTTAATTGGGGTATTTTCAGGACGTTATCGTTCTAAGTGGCAGGACTATTTAGGGATGACTGGAGCAGTTTCGGGAATTTCTATACCATCGTTTTGGATTGGTTTTATTCTTATTAGTATTTTTTCAGTTAAGTTAAAAATGTTTCCTACGGTAGGTGCTGGAACATGGAAGCATTTAGTATTGCCAGCATTTACATTAGGGACAAGTATTGCAGCAATTATTGCACGTTTTACTCGTTCTTCTATTATTGAAGTATTAAAAGAAGATTATATTCGTACTGCACGTGCAAAGGGATTGAAAGAAAATCTTGTTATATGGAAACATGTATTCCGTAATTCAATGATTTCAGTTATAACAGTTGTTGGATTACAATTTGGATTTTTATTAGGAGGATCAGTTGTAGTAGAATCTGTATTTGCTTATCCGGGGCTTGGAAGTTTACTTATTGACTCTGTGAATTATCGTGATTATCCAACAATTCAATCTTTAATTTTAATTTTCTCCTTACATTTTATAGTAATAAACCTTATTGTTGATTTGATTTATGCAACTCTTAATCCAGAAATACAGCTTAATTAGAAGGGAATGAGAATGTTATGAAAAAACAAAAAGTAAAAGATGAACAAAATGACATGAGAACTCCTTTCGCTGAATTTGTACGAAAATTTTCAAAACAAAAAACAGCTATTGTAGCATTAGGATTTATATTTTTCCTAGCAATTTTAGCTATTGTTAGTTATAAAATAGCACCATATAATATTGATGCATTTGATTATAGTGCAATTACTCAATTGCCTTCATCAAAACATTTATTTGGAACTGATGAGTTTGGGAGAGATATTTTTAGCCGTGTTATTTGTGGTACTAGAATTTCTCTTTTAGTTGGTTTATTTTCAGTTAGTATTGGAGCATTTTGTGGAACTATATTAGGTCTTTTAAGTGGTTATTATGGAGGAATTCTAGATAGCACAATTATGCGTATATGTGATACATTATTTGCATTTCCAGGTATTATTTTAGCTATTGGTATTGTAGCAATTCTAGGACCGGGTATTAGTAATGTTGTTATTGCAGTTGCAGTTTTTAGTACTCCAACATTTGCTCGTTTAGTAAGAAGTAGTACGCTTGGATTAAAGGAAAGTGTATTTGTTCAAGCTGCTAGAAATATAGGAACAAGTGATATTGGTATTTTAGTTAGACATATTTTACCAAGTGCATTACCCAATATTATTGTTCAATACACTATGACAATTGGAACTTCTATACTTACAGCTTCTAGCTTAAGCTTTTTAGGAATGGGTGCACAGGCACCTACACCTGAATGGGGATTAATGTTAAGTAATGGACGGAATTATATGATGTCATTTTGGCATATTACATTTTTCCCGGGGGTTGCAATTTTTTTAACTGTGCTTAGTTTTAATTTATTAGGTGATGGTTTAAGAGATGCATTAGATCCTAAATTAAATGATTAGGAGTTGGTATACAATGTCTGAAAACAAAGCAAAAAATGTATTAGAAATAAAAAATATGCATACCTACTTTTTTACTGATAATGGTATTGTAAAGTCTGTTGATGGTGTAGATATTACGTTAAAAGAAGGTTCGACACTGGGGATTGTTGGTGAATCGGGTAGTGGTAAAAGTGTAACAGCTTTATCAATTATGAATTTGCTCATGGATACAAAGGGAAAAGTTGTTCAGGGGGAAATTATATTTGATGGAAAAGATATTGTTAAAATAAATAATGAAGAAAAACGTAAATTACGTGGAAGCCAAATAGCAATGATTTTTCAAGAGCCTATGACAAGCTTAAACCCTGTACTTAAAATTGGAGATCAAATTACAGAATCAATTCTTTTACATACTAAAGCAAGCAAAGCAGAGGCTAAAGCTAAAGCTATTGATATGTTAAATAAAATTGGTATTCCAAGGGCTGAAAGAATTATTAATGAATATCCATTCCAACTTTCTGGTGGCATGCGTCAAAGAATTATGATTGCAATGGCTCTTGTATGTAATCCTAAAATTTTAATCGCAGATGAGCCTACGACTGCGCTAGATGTTACAATTCAAGCACAAATTTTAGAACTTATGAAAGAACTAAAGGATATGATAGGAACATCAATTATATTTATTACTCATGATCTTGGTGTTGTTGCTGAAATATGTGATGAGGTTGTTGTTATGTACTGTGGTAGAGTTGTTGAAAGTGGTGATGTTTATAGTATCTTTGAAAATACTAAACATCCATACACAAAAGGATTACTTGCATCTATACCAAAGCTTGGGGAGCATATTGAAAGATTAGAATCAATACCGGGAAATGTTCCAAATCCTAAGCATATGCCTATTGGTTGTAAATTCGCACCAAGATGCAAAGAAGCAATTTCAATTTGCACAGAAAAAGAACCAGACTTTTTTGAATATCCTGATGGACATAGAAGTAGATGCTGGTTGTGCAAAAAGGAATATGGGGGTGAATTATAATGAAAAAAACCATATTAGAGCTTAAGGGTTTAAAAGTATATTATCCAGTTCAAAAAGGCATATTAGGTAAAAAAGAATATGTTAAAGCCGTGGATAATGTTGAATTAGATATAATTGAAGGAGAAGTATTTGGAATAGTTGGAGAATCTGGATGTGGAAAATCTACACTCGGAAAGGCTATTAGTAAATTAATAAATGTAACAGATGGAAAAATGATTTTTGATGGAAATGATATTTCACATTATACAAGGTATCAAATGCGAGAAATTAGAAAAAGCATGCAAATGATTTTCCAAGATCCTTATGCATCTCTAAATCCAAGAATGTCAATTCGCGAGATTATAGCTGAGCCTCTTCGTGTTCATGGAATTGCAAAAACCAAAGAAGATATTGATAAAAAGGTAATTAGTCTGCTACAAAAGGTTGGATTAGATGCTTATCATGCAGCAAGATATCCACATGAATTTAGTGGAGGTCAGCGTCAAAGAATAGGAATTGCACGTGCACTCGCAGTTAATCCTAAACTGATTATTGCAGATGAACCTGTTTCAGCTTTAGATGTGTCTATACAATCTCAAGTTTTAAATTTGATGAATGATTTAAAGAAAGAATTAAATTTAACTTATATATTTGTAGCACATGATTTAAGTGTTGTAGAACATATTAGTGATCGTGTAGGAGTTATGTACCTTGGAAATTTTGTTGAGGTTGCAGATAAAAATAGTCTATATGAAAATCCACTACATCCATATACTAAAGCATTACTTTCAGCAGTTCCAATTCCAAATCCTAGAGTCAAGAAAGAGAGAATTATTCTTGAAGGTAGCATTCCAAGTGCACTAAATCCACCGACAGGATGTAAATTCCATACAAGATGTCCAAAATGTATGGAAATTTGCAAGAATGTTGCCCCAGAAAAGAAAGTAATAAGCGAAAGTCATTATGTTTATTGCCATCTATATGATGAAAAATAACATACAAGTTAAATATCATAGCAAAAAAACACCTAAATTAAGGTATATATTAGTTTTAAAGATGAGAGGTACAAAACATTTCAAGGGGAAATGTTTTGTACCTTTTAATTTATCATGGATTCATCTTCAAATAATATATAATTATTTTCGAAATAAAGTGTTTTTAAATTATTAAATTATAAATATAACAATAAACTGCAAATATAATAAGCCGAGAAAACTAATATGTTAAAAATAAAACGGTATCAATTAAAATTTTATATTTATATAAAAACCATAATGAAAATCATTTTCAATTACAAGAAAAAGTGTTAATATACTATACAAGAGAAAGAAAATAAAAATCATTATCAATTAAGGGGGGATATATATGCCACTAATATTAGCAATTAAAGGAAATGAAATGAATATTAAAAAGATAACCGGCAATGATGAAACAAAAAGATTTTTAAATAGTTTAGGTTTTGTTGCGGGAGAGACTGTTAGAATTATTTCTGAACTTGGAGGAAATCTTATAATAAATGTTAAGGATAGTCGAGTTGCGTTAGATAAAGGTATGGCAAGTCGAATAATAGTATAGGAGGCATCATAATGAGCACATTAAAAGAAATAAAGTGTGGACAAACTGTTAGAGTTACAAAGGTTGATGGAGTAGGAGCTGTTCGTAGACGTATTATGGATATGGGTATTACACGAGGGTGTGAAATTTATCTACGTAAGGTAGCACCACTTGGAGATCCAATAGAAGTAACAGTTCGTGGATATGAATTATCACTTCGTAAAGCTGATGCAGAAATGATTATTGTAGATTAATTTTTTGAAGATACAGATATATACTTACAAAATTAATTTCAAATGGAAAAGTATATGTTAATGATAAGGAGGAATGGAAATGTCAATTAAAATAGCTCTTGCAGGTAATCCTAACTGTGGAAAGACAACTATGTTTAACGAACTTACAGGCTCATCTCAATATGTTGGTAATTGGCCTGGAGTAACAGTTGAAAAAAAAGGTGGTAAATTAAAAGGAAATAAGGATGTTGAAATTGTGGATTTACCAGGTATTTATTCTTTATCACCATATACTCTTGAAGAGGTTGTAACACGTAACTTTATGATAAATGATAAGTCAGATGCAGTAATTAATATAGTGGATGCGTCGAATATTGAAAGAAATTTATATTTAACAACTCAAATTTTAGAACTTGGGATCCCAACGGTTATAGCACTTAATATGATGGATATTGTTGAGAAGAATGGAGATAAGATTGATATTAATACATTATCAAAAACTCTTGGATGTCCAGTAGTTGAAACATCAGCACTTAAAGGAAATGGTGTTAAAGTAGTAGCAGAGAAAGCGATAGAAGCTGCAAAGGCAAAAAAGAAATCCAATTTTAGATTATCTTTTTCTGATGAAGCTAAGGCCGCTTTTGAAGAAATAGAAAAAGTAATTATAAAAGACATTTCACATGAGGGAATGGAGGCACGCTGGCTGGCAATTAAACTTTTTGAACGTGATGAAAATATAATTGATAAGTTAAAGCTTTCAAAAACTATTTTAGGTGAAATAGAAGCAATAATAAAAAAATATGAAGCTGAACTTGATGACGATAGTGAAAGTATTGTTACAGGAGACAGATATGCATTTATTGGTGATGTTGTTTCAACTGTTGTTAAGAGAGAAAATAAAGGTAGAGAAACAACATCAGATAAAATTGATAAAATTGTTACAAATCGTTTCTTAGCACTTCCAATTTTTGCAGCTATTATGTTTGGGGTATATTACATAGCAGTAAGTTCCCTTGGAGCTATAGCAACTGATTGGACTAATGATGTTCTATTTGGAAATATAGTACAGGGGAATGTTTCAGAATGGCTTATTTCAGCAAATGTTGCAGATTGGTTGCAAGGATTAATAGTAGATGGAATAATTGGTGGAGTTGGAGCAGTTCTTGGTTTTGTTCCACAGATTATGATTTTATTTTTACTATTATCAATACTTGAAGATTGTGGGTATATGTCTCGTGTAGCTTTCATTATGGATAGAATATTCCGTAAATTTGGTCTTTCAGGAAAATCTTTTATTCCAATGTTAATTAGTTCAGGTTGCGGAGTTCCTGGAATTATGTCAACTCGTACAATGGAAAATGACAGGGATAGAAAGATGACAATTATGTTAACTACATTTATTCCATGTAGTGCTAAGTTACCAATAATTGCTTTGATTGCAGGAGCACTTTTTGGTGGGGCATCTTGGGTAGCACCAGCAGCTTACTTTTTAGGAATAGTAATGATTATTGTTTGCGGTATTATATTAAAGAAAACTAAGTTATTTTCAGGAGATCCATCACCTTTTGTTATGGAACTTCCACAATATCATATTCCAAGTTTAAAAGGTGTTTTAATGCACATGTGGGAAAGAGGAAAAGCATTTATTATTAAAGCAGGTACAGTTATTTTTGTTTCTTGTGGTGTAATATGGTTCTTACAATCATTTAATTGGTCATTACAAATGGTAGATGCAGGTGATAGTATTTTAGCTAGTATTGGAAATGTAATAGCTCCTATTTTTGCACCTCTTGGATTTGGAAATTGGCAATCAACAGTTGCAACAGTTACTGGTCTTATTGCAAAAGAAAATGTTGTTGGTACATTTGGTGTTTTATTTGGTGTAACTGATGCAGTAGAGAATGATCCAACTCTTATTGGAAATGTTGCAGGTATGTTTACAGCAGCAAGTGCATTTGCATTTATGGCATTTAATATGCTTTGTGCTCCTTGTTTTGCAGCAATTGGTGCAATAAGACGTGAAATGGGATCTTGGAAATGGACATGGATTACATTGGGATTTCAAACATTTACTGCTTATATAGTTGCACTCGTTATTAATCAAGTTGGTAATTTCTTACTAGGTAGTGGAAGTTTAGTTGGAGCTTTAACTTCAATAATTATAACAATTTCAGTAGTTTCAATAGTTATAGTTACAGGAAAAAGCTCAAAAGAAAAACAAGCTGGTAGTAGACAATTAAGTTATATGAAATAAATGTAAAAACTAAGTAGGTAAGTTATATTATAGATTACCTACTTAAATCAAAAATGATAAGGAGTGATATTTTATGATAGCAACAATTGTACTAGGTGGGATTATTTTTGGGCTAATGGCACTTGTAATAACAAAGCAAGTTAAAAAGGTAAGAAGTGGAGAAAGTGGTTGTGGCTGTGGTTGCTCTGGGTGTTCTTCGGTCAATGTGTGTCATGGAATCAAAGTAGAAAAGAAATAAGACAAACCTAATTATTTCATATGCCTAAGCTTAAGAATACAAAGTTAGTATGAAATCTATTTGTTATAGGTTTAGAAAAAGATTTCAAGGTATTAATAAGAGAGGGTGATAAAAACAATTTGGGAAAGTACATAATACATAGGTTAATTCATTTAATACCTGTTTTATTTGGAATAACATTTTTAACATTTGCACTTACATATCTTTCTCCTGGTGATCCGGCAGAATTAATGCTTAGTGCTACTGGAATTACACCTTCTCCTGAACTTATACAGCAAGTTAGGGGAGAATTGGGATTAAATAAACCGTTTTTAATTCAATATTTAAATTGGTTAACAAGTGTCTTTGGAGGAGATTTTGGTATTTCCTATAAATATAGCAAGCCAGTATTGGATTTAATATTAAGAGCTTTGCCTGCAACTTTTAAACTTGCAGGTATGACTATTTTAATGACAATGATTATATCACTTCCAATAGGTATATTATCAGCGCTACATAGAAATAAGTTATTGGATAACATAATTAGAGTAATATCATTTCTTGGAATATCGCTGCCGGCACCTTGGATTGCAATAATACTGATGTACATATTTTCTTTGAAGCTTAAACTGCTTCCTGTGATGGGGAATACAAACTGGACAAGTATTATATTGCCTTCAGCTTCAATGACAATTTTATTGGCATCTAGATATATAAGGCAGGTAAGGGCATATATACTTGAAGAAATATCTCAAGATTATGTAATTGGTGCAAGAGCTAGAGGAATTAATGATAGAGCTGTATTATTAAAACATGTTCTAAGGAGTACTTTAGTACCAATTATAACTCAATTAGGATTATCCTTTGGAGTGCTGCTTGGAGGAGCAGTTATTATAGAAACTATCTTCTCTTGGCCAGGAGTGGGGAAATTAGCTATAGAGGCTATATTCACCAGAGATTATCCATTAATACAGGGTTATGTAGTATGGATGACGATTATTTATATGTTGATTAATATATTAGTGGATATTTCATATTATATTTTAGATCCACGCATGCGTTTAGAAAAGGGGGCTTAATTTGGAAAGTACAATCTTAGTTCTAAGAAAAAATAAATCATTTGCATTTATTTGTATGTTAGCATTTGGTTTAGTTGCAATAGGTATACTTGCACCATATATAGCTCCCCATGATCCGCTTAAAACAGATATGATGAATTCACTAAAGGGACCCAATTCTATATTTCCACTAGGTACAGATCAATTAGGAAGGGATCTATTATCTAGAATTCTGAATGGTGCATTGAATTCTTTAAAGATGACATTTAGCCTAGTTATAATAATATTCATAGTTGGAACAGTATTAGGTACCTTAGCAGGGTATTTTGGTGGCATTATTGATACAATAGTAATGCGATTTTGTGATATTTTCCTTGCATTTCCTGGAATTATTTTTGCTATTGCAGTTGCAGGAGTTCTTGGACCTAGTTCAATAAATACTGTTATAGCCTTAGCTGTAGTAAATTGGCCTAAATATGCACGCTTGAGTCGTGGATTAGCCATGTCTATAAGAAAAAAAGATTATATTAAAGCTGCTAAAATGGGAGGTGCTAATGAGTATCAAATAATTATGAGGTATGTACTGCCTAATATTATACCATCCCTCATTGTAACAGCTACTATGGATATAGGAACTATGTTACTTGAAATCTCATCCCTTTCATTTTTAGGTCTTGGTGCTCAGCCGCCAACTCCAGAATGGGGGTATATGATTAATGAAGGTAGAACCTACATACAAACTGCACCCTGGCTTATGATATATCCAGGTATTGCAATGTTTATAACTGTAACTATATTCAATTTACTTGGAGAAAACATTAGAGATATATTAGATCCAAATAAACAATATGAAGGAGAGATTTAACAAATGAAAAAGAAATTAGCAATTGTAAGTTTAGTAATTATGTTATGTATGAGTCTTATTGCTTGTACAAATGGGAATTCTAATGAAAAAGCTGTTAGCGAGGAAACAAAGAACATTGTAGTTGGGTTAAATCTATATCAAACAAATTTAGACCCAGCTCTTGAATGGAATGGCTGGTATGTATCAATGTATGGTATAGGTGAAACTTTAGTTAAGTTTAATAAAAATATGGAAGTAGAACCTCTGCTTTCTGATTCATGGGAAAAAGTAGATGATTTAACTTGGCAGTTTCATATTAGAGACGGAGTTAAATTCCAAAATGGTACTCCTCTTACAGCAAGTGCTGTAAAGTCATCAATGGAAAGAGCACTTAAAGCAAACCCTAGAACACAGGAAATGCTAAATGTTGATTCTATAAAAGCAGATGGACAAGAGCTTACTATAACTACAAAAGCGCCTAATACAACACTTTTAGGAAATCTTGCAGATCCTATAAATTCAATAATAGATACGAGTGTGGGAGAAGATACTATCGCTAAAGCTCCAGTAGGGACAGGTCCCTTTAAAATTAAATCATATACTGATGGTTCTGAAGTAGTAGTAGAAAGATATGACGATTATTGGGGTGGAAAAGCACTTATAAATCAAGCGACTTTCAAATATATTAAAGACGATAATACACGTTCAATGGCACTACAATCAGGAGAAATAGATGTAGCAAACAATGTTTCAATTAATAATTTATCATTATTTGAAGATGAATCTAAATATACAATAAGTACAACGACTAGTCTTAGAATAGTAATGTCATATTTTAATTTTAATAATGAGTTTCTAAAAGATCCAGCAGTCCGCATGGCTATTGCATTAGGTGTTGATAGAGAATCTTATGCTAATACGCTGCTAAAAGGTACTGCTGTGCCAGCTACAGGGCCATTTCCAGGATCATTACCTTTTGGAGATAAGAACCTTACAGGATATAAGTATGATCAAGCAGAAGCAACTAAAATATTAAGTGATGCAGGCTATAAAGATACTGATGGTGATAAAATTTTAGAGAAGAATGGTAAAAAGCTATCATTAAACATTGCTGTATTCCCAACACGTGCTGAGATTCCTGTAATTGGAGAAGCAATGCAGGCACAGCTTAAAGAGATTGGTATAGATGCTAACTTAAAATCTTATGAAACTGTAAATCCAATATTAAAGAGTGGAGATTTTGATCTTTGCTTATACAATGTAAATACTGCAACTACAGGAGATCCACAGTCATTCCTAGAATTATATTTTAGAACTGGTGGAAGCACAAACTTTGGAAAATACAGTAATCCAAATGTGGATGCTCTAATAGATCAATATAAAAGTGAATATGACACAGAAAAAAGATATGATACTGCTACAAAAATACAACAGATTTTATTAGATTATAATGCAGGCTTATTCCTAGTTACGCCAATGAGTAATAGAGTAAGCAAAAATACAGTTAGTGGAATGGAAGTTTATCCAATTGATTTCTATATGTTGGATAACAAAGTAGATATAAAATGATAGATAAGAAAATCTTAGATGTAAATAATTTGTATATAAAATACGGGAAGCAAGAGCCTGTAGTGAAAGATGTAAATATGTCAATTAACCATAAAGAGATAGTTGGCATAGTAGGTGAAAGTGGAAGTGGAAAGTCAACACTTATACGTTCAATACTAGGCATACTCCCTACAGGAAGCAGTATTTCTTCTGGAAACATTATTTATAAGGATAGAAATCTTCTTGAATATTCTAAGAAAGAGTGGAGAGAAATACGAGGAAACAGTATAGCAATAATATTTCAAGATGCAGGGCGATCATTAACTCCTATCTTAAAAATTGGAGACCAATTTATTGAAACTATAAGGAGTCACTTTGATATTTCAAAGTTTGATGCCCATGACAAAGCTATTGATATGCTTGGAAAAATGAGGCTGCCTGATGCAGAGCGTATAATGAATTCATATCCATTTGAATTAAGTGGTGGTATGAAGCAAAGAGTGGCTATTGCAATGGCAATGACCATGGAACCAGAACTTCTTTTAGCTGATGAGCCTACAAGTTCTCTTGATGTAACTATCCAAGCGCAGGTTGTAAGAGAAATGATGGAGCTTAGGGATAATTTTAACACGAGCATAATAATTGTTACTCATAACATGGGAGTTGCGTCTTATATGTGTGATAAAATTGGAGTAATGAAACAAGGTGAATTAGTTGAGTGGGGAATTAAAGATCAGGTTATAAATAATCCAAAGAGTGAGTATACTGGAAGCCTGTTATCAGCAGTACCTGAACTAGGAGGATACAACATTGAGGAAAGAAAAAGTACCCGTACTTAAAATTAAAAATCTTACAAAGAAGTTTAATCTACAAAATGGTAAGAAATTAACTGCAGTTGATAATGTAAGTTTTGAATTATATTCAGGCGAATGTTTAGGGATTGTTGGTGAAAGTGGTTGTGGTAAAAGTACCATAGCAAAAATTCTGACCCAATTGGAAAGTGTGACATCAGGGAATATTATTTATAAAAATAAGGATATTACTAATCTAAAGGGTGAAGAGCTTAGACAAAATAGAAGGAATATTCAAATGATATTTCAAGATGCTGCTGAATCCTTCAATCCTCGTATGAAAATTGGGGATATAGTACGTGAGCCACTGCTAAACTTCAAGCTTATGAATAAACGTGAGGCTGAAACTGAAGCTAAAAAACTACTTGCCATGGTCGGTATAACCGAGGATTTTATGACAAGATACCCTCATCAGTTGAGTGGGGGACAAAAGCAAAGAGTTGCAATAGCAAGAGCAATATCGTTGAAACCTGAAATTATAGTATGTGATGAAGCCACATCTGCTTTAGATGTTTCTATACAGGAACAAGTGATTAAGCTTCTTATGGATTTGCAAAAAGAGAAGGGATTGTCATATATTTTTATCGGTCATGATTTGGCAGTAGTTAGAAATATAAGTCATAGAATCATAGTAATGTATCTTGGGAAAATTGTTGAAGTAATTGATAGTGATAAGCTTATTACAGATGCTGCTCATCCATATACGAAAGCATTATTGGATTCAGTATTCTCTGTTAAAATGAAAAATAAAACCGAAATAGAAAGCATAAAAGGAGAGCCGCCAAGCCCTACTGATATACAGCTTGGATGCGCCTTTAGCTCAAGATGTACAAAATGCATGTATAAATGTTTAAAGGAAAAACCAGAACTAAAAGAAATAGGAGAAAATCATTTTACTGCTTGCCACATATTCTAAGAATATAGATAAACATTATGGAATCTAGACTTATGTGGTGACTTGCCGAAATCAAATACACCTAAGTTTTAGAAAATATGCAGATATATTTATCTAATAGGTAAAACTTATAATTTGGATATCTATAGAAAAGATTATTTTGACTTTTACATCATGGCTTGTCAAATAGTAAGAGCACTACTTATGATATAGAAAAGTTAGAAGTAGTGTTCTTTATTTTAAATAGTAGAGGAAAAATTAATTTTAAAATATGGATTGTAAAAGAAAGATAGGAGTTGATAAACTAAAGATGTTTAAATTTGATGCAGAAAAAATATTTACTAATAAAAAATATATAATCCTACTAGCAATTTTATGTACATTTCTATGGGGGAGTGCATATCCAGCAATTAAGCTGGGTTATGATGTTTTGGGTATAGATTCAGATGATAGTTACTTAAAATTAATATTCGCTGGATACAGATTTTTAATAGCTGGAATAATTTTAATCACTATACAGAAGTTAATGGGAAAAAGTATAATGCCTAAATCTATAGGGGATTTTAGAGGCTTTATGGTATTAGGATTTATATATACTCTAATGCAATATGTTTTTCTTTATATAGGTATGGCCAATACAACCGGGGTAAAGAGTTCTATACTTGGTTCATTAAGTTCCTTTGTAAGTATTTTCCTTGTGCACTTTATTTATAAGGATGACAAGCTATCTGTAAAAAAGATTACAGGTTGTATTATTGGTTTTTTATCAATAATAGTAATCAACTTTGAAGTAGGAACAATATATGGATCTTTTAAGTTAATGGGTGATGGACTTCTAATTCTTTCGGCATTAATGGGCTCTATTGGAAGTATATATAATAAAAACTTAGTAAAGACAAATGATGTTTTTGTTACAACAGTATGGCAGCTTATATTTGGAAGCCTAATGCTTATTATAATAGGAAAATCGGCTGGTGGAAATCTGATTATTTCATCTGTAGAATCTGGAATATTATTATTATATATGGCACTTTTATCATCAGTGGCATTAGTAATATGGTCTACACTATATAAGTATAATAAAGTTGGAAATATCACTATGTATAATTTTTTAACACCAATATTCGGTGCAATACTATCTGCCTTTTTACTAGGAGAATCAATATTCGATGTTAAGAGCTTAATAGCCCTAGTTTTAGCTTGTACGGGTATATGGATTGTTAATAGGAAATAAAAATTGATTTTTGAATTTTTCACAAAAGAAGTTGTAAAGTTTAGAGTTGATATGTATGATGATACAAAATTTAAAATAATAGATACAAATCCTGAAAGAGATCTTATTAATTATATTTTGACTAGATTTGTAACTTTAGCTGGGAAAGTTGATTTAGAAGGCGATTTATATCTTTCAAAAAACATTCCATATACAGTAGAAGCTTTAGCAATAGAATTTAATAGAGGCACTGATCAAATAGTATTTATTTATCTATCGACATGTTAAAAAGCTTTGAATTGAATGGCTAAAATAGTAAGTTCCATAAAAACAAAGAAAGTTTTATAATAACTATAAGATTTGAGCGAATGAATAATCTGGGTTTAATATAAGACTTTGGAAGTATAGGGGTGCTACTATTAATGAAATTAATGGTGAAGAGGAACAACCTAAAAAAATATCCATAGGAAGAAATGATCCTTGTGTATGTGGAAGTGGAAGGAAATATAAAAATGTTGTGGAAAAAATGACAATGTTATAAAGTTATTCAGCTTATTATAAAAGTCGAAAAATTTAGCTTAAAGTAGAAAATATTCGGAAAATTTTTTACTTTAGGCTTTTATATTTATTTTAATATGTCTTAAATTATAAGCATAAAAGTCATTAATCATACAATTAGAATTAATGATAATTTTAAAAAAATCATATTGACAAATGTAGAAATATATCTTATAGTATATTTCATAGAAAGTTTATGAGTTTAGTAGGAAATAGATCTTTATATAGCAATGGATAATAATATCATATTGAATTGAAATAAAAAACATTTTAAATTAATTATTTTTTTACCACTAAAACCTACTAAACATATATGAAAAATAAATAAGGAAGGAGATTAAAAATGTGAAAAAGATTAGGCTATTAAACTTAGTGCTTTTGGTTACGTTAGTTACTGGAATTTTTGTGGGTTGTAGAAAGCAAAGCTCAATGAGTGAAAGTGATAAAAAATCAACAGTGGAATTATTAAATGTATCTTATGATCCTACAAGAGAGTTCTATACAAAATTTAATGAGAGCTTTGAAAGTTATTGGCAAGAGAAAACAGGACAAGATGTGATAGTAAATGAATCTCATGGTGGTTCAGGTAAACAAGGAAGATCTGTAATTGAAGGATTGGATGCTGATATTGTTACCTTAGCATTAGGTTATGATATTGATCAAATTAGTAATGCTGGGCTTATTGATAAAGATTGGCAAAGTGAATTTAAAGAAAATAGTTCACCATATACCTCAACTATTGTTTTCCTTGTTAGAAAAGGAAATCCTAAGAATATAAAAGATTGGGATGATTTAGTAAGAAATGATGTTTCTGTAATAACACCAAACCCTAAGACTTCAGGTGGAGCAAGATGGAATTACTTAGCTGCATGGGCTTATGCATCAGAAAAAAATAATGGAAATCAGGAAGCGGCAAAAGATTTCGTTTCAAAATTATATAGTAATGTTAAAGTGTTAGATTCGGGAGCTAGAGGAGCAACAACAACTTTTGTTGAACGAGGAATGGGAGATGTACTTATAGCATGGGAAAATGAAGCATATTTATCACTTAATGAATTAGGAAAAGATAAATTTGAAGTAGTAGCGCCTTCATTAAGTATTTTAGCAGAACCTCCAGTGGCTATAGTAGATGAAGTAGTGGATAAAAGGGGTACACGTGATGTTGCAAAAGCTTATTTAGATTATTTATATAGTAAAGAAGGACAAGAAATAGCAGCACAAAATTACTATAGACCTAGGGATAAAGAAATAGCAGAAAAATACAAAGACAAATTTCCAGATATTAAGTTAGTTACAGTGGATGATGAATTTGGTGGATGGGAAAATTCTCAACAAACTCATTTTGCAGATGGAGGTACTTTTGACCAAATATATCAACCTAAATAGCAAGTAATAAGCAAAAAGGAATAAATAAAAATTATTATAAAGAGATTTGAGGTGTTTTAGATGAGTAAAACCAAAAGGGTAATTCCTGGGTTTGGAATTACAATGGGCGTTAGTCTTGTCTATTTAGGGCTTATTGTATTAATTCCTTTATCAGCTTTAATTATAAAAGGAGCTGGAATTGGATTTGAAAAGTTTTTTAATATTGTGTTTGAGCCAAGAGTAATGCGTGGTTATTCAGTTAGCTTTATATGTGCATTTATAGCAGCATTAGTAAATAGCGTATTTGGAATAATTTTAGCGTGGGTTTTAGTAAGATATAAGTTTTCTTTTAAAAAGCTTTTGGATGGATTAATTGATTTACCTTTTGCTTTACCTACTGCAGTTGCAGGGATTTCGCTTACAACCTTGTATTCAGAAAATGGATTGATAGGACATTGGCTTTATTCATTAGGAATAAAATCATCTTTTTCAATATTTGGAATTATAATAGCACTTATTTTTACGGGAATTCCATTTGTAGTAAGAACAATTCAGCCTGTTTTAGAAGATTTAGATAATCAATATGAAGAGGCAGCAACAATGCTTGGGGCAAGCAGAATAAGAATATTTTTTAAAGTAATATTTCCAGAAATCCTGCCACCACTTTTAACAGGTTTTGGACTTGCTTTTGCAAGAGGGGTAGGTGAATATGGTAGTGTTGTTTTTATAGCAGGGAATATACCTATGAAAACAGAAATAGCCCCACTTTTAATTATGTCTAAGCTGGAGCAATACGATTATAATGGAGCTACAGCAATAGCGCTGGTTATGTTATTTGTATCATTTTTAATATTATTTACAATAAATATAATTCAGTGGAAATTAAATAAGACGGTAAAGTAGATTTGAGGTGAGAATAGGGTGGAAAAAGCAATAATTCATAAAGAAAATAAAATTTTAAAATATACACTAATAACTTTAAGTACTTTATTTCTAATATTAATGTTAGTAATACCGTTGATAACTATAATTACAGAAGCTTTGTCAAAAGGATTAGATTCATATATAAAAGCAGTATCAGATGTTTATACCTTTAAGGCTATGAAGCTTACTCTTATAACAACTTTAATAGCAATAGTTATGAATACTTTATTTGGAATATGTGCAGCATGGACAATTACAAAATTTAAATTCAAAGGAAAAAATTTATTGGGAACTTTAATTGATTTACCATTTGCAATTTCTCCTGTTGTTGCAGGGTTAGTATTTATATTAACTTTTGGTAGAGGAAGTCTCTTTGGAGATCTTTTGAGAAGTTATGATATAAAAATAGTTTTTACTACTTATGGCATTATATTAGCAACTTTATTTATAACCTTTCCTTTTGTTACAAGAGAAATAATACCGTTAATGGATGCTCAAGGAACAGATGAAGAAGAAGCAGCAGCAATGATGGGAGCTAGTGGATTTTATATTTTTAGAAAAATAACTCTTCCTAATATTAAATGGGGACTTATATATGGAATAATACTTTGCACAGCAAGGGCTATGGGAGAATTTGGAGCAGTATCAGTAGTATCTGGTCATATAAGGGGAAAGACAAATACTCTTCCTTTACATGTTGAAATTTTATATAACGAATATCAGTTTGCAGCAGCCTTTGCAGTTGCCTCTATATTAGTTATTATTGCAATTGTTATTTTAATATTAAGAAATATTGTTGAGGCAAAATCAAGAAAATAATAGACCCGTATGGAAGAGTAAAAAGGAGGGCTAGGATATGTATGTGGAATTAAAAAATGTAAGTAAAAAATTTGCGGATTTTAAAGCATCTGATAATGTTAATTTTAAAATAGAACAAGGAAAATTAATTGGACTTTTAGGTCCAAGTGGAAGTGGTAAAACTACAATACTTAGAATGATTGCTGGCCTCGAAACTCCAGATGAAGGAGATATTATTATTAATGGAATTAAAGTTAATGATATAGAACCAGGAAGACGAGGAATTGGATTTGTTTTTCAAAATTATGCTTTATTTCGTCATATGACAGTTTACGATAATATTGCATTTGGTCTTGTAGTACAAAAAGCTAAAAAAGAAGATATACATAAAAAAGTTACAGAACTTATAGAGCTTATAGGACTTAAAGGTCTTGATAAAAGATATCCAGGTCAATTATCAGGTGGACAAAGACAACGTGTAGCCTTTGCAAGGGCACTTGCACCAAATCCACAATTATTATTATTAGATGAGCCTTTTGCTGCTATAGATGCAAAGGTAAGAAAAGATCTTAGAAGATGGCTAAGAGAAACTATATCAAAACTCGGCATCACAAGTATTTTTGTAACACATGATCAAGATGAAGCAGTAGAAGTAGCAGATGAAATAATAATAACCAATAAAGGCCAAATAGAACAAAAAGGAAGCCCAGTTGAAATTTATAAAAATCCAAGAACTCCATTTGTAGCACAATTTATCGGAGAATCAAATCTTATAGATGATTATACCAAGCTAAAAGGCTTTGAAGTGACAAATCCTAAGGAAACAAAAGCTATAATACGACCTGAATTTATACAAATTGCTAAAAATGATAAAGAAATATTAACTCCACTCGCAGCAGAAAAAGGAATTGTAAAAGATATTGCTTTTAGAGGAAATAATCTTGAAATAGATGTGCGAATTGGTAATGAAATACTTAACGGATATAGAAGTCTAGAAGAAGAAGGGTTGAAAATTGGAGAAGAAGTTTTAGTTTTAATTCATAGAGTCTATGCATTTAATGAACAAAAAGCTGAGGTTGTAGAGAATAAAATTAAGACACAAGAAATGTCAGTATTTATATAGTAGTTAGACATATTCAAAAAATAACAAGTCGGTATACTATTCTATTTTGTGTCATAAGTCTGATATTTAACTGAGGAGGTAGGAATATGAAAATAGAAAAACTTCAAACGGATGTTTTGATTATTGGCGGTGGAACTTCTGGATGCTATGCAGCAATTACTATAGCTGAGAATTCAAATAAGAATGTTATAGTTTTGGACAAGGCAAACATAAAGAGAAGTGGTTGCTTAGCGGCAGGAGTTAATGCTATTAATGCATATATTGTAAAAGGTAAAAAGCCACAGGACTATGTAGACTATGCAAAGCAAGATGCAGAAGAAATAGTTCGCGCGGATTTATTGCTTACAATGTCAGAAAATTTAAATCAAGTTACTAAGAAATTAGAAGATTTTGGACTGGTTATATTAAAAGATGAAAATGGTGAGTATGTAACAAGAGGTAATAGAAATATAAAAATTAATGGAGAAAATATAAAACCTCTACTCGCAAAAGAAGCCACTAAACATTCGAATGTTAAAGTATTAAATGGAGTAAATGCAATTGATTATTTAGTAGAAAATGAAGAAATAATAGGTGCATATGCAATATCAGTTGAAGAAGATATATTTTATGTAATTGAAGCTAAAGCTGTAATTTGTTCCACTGGAGGAGCAGCAGGATTATACAAGCCTAATAATTCAGGATTCTCAAGGCATAAAATGTGGTACAGTCCTTTTAATACAGGAGCAGGATATGCTATGGGAATAAGGGCTGGAGCAGAAATGACAACCTTTGAAATGAGATTTATAGCTTTAAGATGTAAAGATACAATATCACCAACTGGAACTTTAGCTCAAGGTGTAGGTGCAGAACAAGTGAATGCTTTAGGTGAAGAATACCAATACAAATATGGAAATACTACAGCTCAAAGAGTATATGGAACAGTAAAAGAAACTCTAGAAGGAAGAGGTCCTTGTTACTTAAAAACTAAGGGGATAACTGAAAAACAAGATGAAGATTTAATGAAGGCATATCTTAATATGTCGCCAAGTCAAACTTTAAAGTGGATAGAAAATGGCAAGGGACCAAGTGAAGAAAATGTTGAAATAGAAGGAACAGAACCTTATATAGTTGGTGGACATACAGCGAGTGGATATTGGGTTGATACTGACAGATGTACAACAATTAAAGGTCTTTATGCTGCAGGTGATGTGGCAGGAGGATGTCCTCAAAAGTATGTAACAGGAGCTTTAGTTGAAGGTGAAATAGCAGCAACAGCAGCTTTAAATTATATTTATGGCAAAGAAAATAAAGCAATTAAAGAAGACGAAATAGAAGATAAATTCAATTATGTTAGCCAATTCTTAACTAATGAAAAAGATTTATTTTCAATTGATGATCTAGAAGAAGCGATGCAAAAAGTTATGGATACCTATGCAGGTGGAATTGGCAACCATTATCAATATAATGAAACACAATTGAATTTAGCAGAAGAAAAAATAGAAAATATTGAAACTTTAAGTGAAAATTTAAGGGCTGAGGATATGTACGAATTAATGAAAGTTTTTGAATTAAAAGAAAGACTTACAGTCTGCAAATCAGTGATAGCTCATTTAAGAGCAAGAAAAGAAACTAGATGGCACAGTTTTGGAGAAAACTTAGATTATCCTGAAAAAGACAATAACTGGTTAAAGTATGTTAATTCTAAATTAGAAGACGGGAAAATAAAAATAATATTTAGAGATTTAGTACACGGGGGTGATAAATATGAGCATTAAAATTGATAAAAACCTCTGCACCGGATGCAAAAAATGCAAAAATGTTTGTCCAGGAAATTTAATAACTATTGATAAAGATAATAAAGCAATTATCAAATATCCAAAGGATTGCTGGGGCTGTGCATCTTGTGTTAAAGAATGCAAGGTAGATGCAATAAAATATTACTTAGGTGCTGATATGGGAGGCAAAGGAAGTTTACTTTATGTAAATGAAGATAAAGATATAATGTCTTGGATTATAGAAAAAAGCAATAAAACAAAAAAAGTGATAGATATTAATAAGAAAAATTCTAATGAATATTAATAGGACACAATAAAAAAATTTTTAATTAGCATAGTAGGAGGACTAATTATGAGTGAATTATCACATCTTGATAAATTAGAAGCAGAAGCAATTTATATTATTCGAGAAGTAGCAGCAGAATGTGAAAAACCAGTAATGTTATATTCTATTGGTAAAGACAGTTCAGTTATGCTGCATCTTGCAATGAAGGCATTTTATCCTGAAAAGCCTCCATTCCCTTTCATGCATATTGATACCACATGGAAGTTTGGGGAAATGATAGAATTTCGTGATAGAAAAGCAAAAGAATTAGGAATAGATATGATTGTCCATTCAAATGAGGATGGCGTAAAGCAGGGAATTAATCCTATTGATCATGGTTCAGCGTATACTGATATTATGAAGACACAAGCTTTAAAACAGGGATTAAAAAAATATGGTTTTACAGCAGCCTTTGGTGGTGGACGTCGTGATGAAGAAAAATCACGTGCAAAAGAAAGAATATTTTCCTTCCGTAATGAGGAACAATCATGGGATCCTAAAAATCAGAGACCAGAAATGTGGAAGCTTTATAATACTAAAATTAATAAAGGTGAGAGCATGAGAGTTTTCCCAATTTCTAATTGGACTGAAAATGATATTTGGCAGTATATAAAGCGTGAAAATATTGATATTGTCCCTTTATATTTTGCAAAAGAAAGACCATGTATTTCACGTGATGGAAATATTATTATGGTGGATGATGATAGATTAAAGCTATTACCAGGCGAAAAGGTAGAGAATAAAAAAATACGATTTAGGACACTTGGCTGTTATCCTTTAACAGGTGGTTTTGAATCGGATGCAATTACTTTAGATGCTATTATTGACGAGACACTAAGTGCTGTATCATCAGAAAGAACAACTAGAGTTATAGATAGTGAAGCAGCCGGTAGTATGGAAAGAAGAAAAAGAGAGGGGTATTTCTAAGATGAAGAGCTTATTAAAGTTTATAACATGTGGTAGCGTAGACGACGGAAAATCTACTCTTATTGGACATATTTTATATGATTCAAAGCTTTTATATGCAGATCAGGAAAAAGCTTTGGAACTAGATAGTAAAGTTGGAAGCAGAGGAGGAGCAATAGACTATTCTCTATTATTAGATGGCTTAATGGCAGAGCGTGAACAAGGGATTACAATAGATGTTGCATATCGTTATTTCACTACTGATAATAGAAGTTTTATTGTAGCAGATACTCCAGGACATGAAGAATATACTAGAAATATGGCAGTAGGTGCATCTTTTGCAGAACTTGCTATTATATTGTTAGGTGCAAAGAAAGGTGTATTAGTTCAAACAAGAAGGCATGCAAGAATTTGTTCTTTAATGGGTGTAAAACATTTTGTATTTGCAGTTAATAAAATGGATTTAATAGAATACAATCACGAAAGATTTTTGGAAATTGAAGAGCAAATTAAAGAATTAGCAAAAGAACTTTCATTAGAAAATGTTTATATAATTCCAGTATCAGCTACAGAAGGTGATAATGTTACAAAGAAGTCACAAAATACTCCATGGTATACAGGAGAAGCGCTTTTAACATATCTTGAAAATGTCGAGGTTGATAATAAGTCAGAAGAAGAAGGTTTCTATATGCCAGTTCAAAGAGTATGTAGACCAAATCACACCTTTAGAGGATTTCAAGGAGAGATTGAAGCAGGAAGTATTGCTGTAGGAGATGAAGTTACAACACTTCCTAGTAATGAGAAAGCATTAGTAAAAAGCATTCATATTACAGATAAGGATTCACAAAGTGCAGGAAAAGGTCAGGCTGTCACAATACAACTTGATAAAGAAGTAGATGTATCAAGAGGCTGTGTACTTACAAAAGGAACAAATTTAGTGCCAAACAAGCTATTTAGCGCAACAATTCTTTGGATGGATGATTCTGAATTAACAGCTGGTAAAGAGTACTTTGTAAAAGTAGGAACTAAGATGTTAACTGGTGTTGTTACAGATGTAAAATATAAAATTGATGTAAACACAGGAAAACATTTGCCAACGAGCTTTTTAACAAAAAATGAAATAGCAGCATGTGATATTTTACTTTCTGAAAAGATTGTAGTTGATAAATTCGATGCACATAAAACCTTAGGAGAGTTTATTTTAATAGATCGTATTACAAATATGACATCAGCTTGTGGTGTTATAGAAGATGTTTATAATAATGATATTAAAAATGTAAAATTCTCTTTTGAGTATAATGAATTAAAAGCAAGAGGAGATATTTTTGAAGAATTTTATTATGATACAGAAACTTTGTCCATATTCAAATATAAACCAGAAGAACAAACTTATAGAGTAGGTGATGAGCTTCCAATAAAAGGTGAAAGTTACGAATATCCAGAGAATTTTGATTTATTAGTTCTTCGTGACTGGATAGCAATTGAAGTACGTGATAAGAAAATTATCAATATAGAATCCATCGATCATTATAAGTATCAAGGAGTTCCAATTATTAATGGTAGAGGATTTGAAGTAAAGATAAATTCTAATGAGGAAGTTATAAAGTTCTTGAATGAATATAAAGAACTTAATGAAAAATATCAAGAAGATTTCTTAAATAAATGGGTTAGGTTTGAAACTTATAGAAAAGTAGTGTTTCATAGCACTAACTAGAAGATATAATAACAGAAGGCTCAGAAGGACGTATTTTTGAGGGTTTAGAAGATTATGAAATAGTTTAGAAATATAAAAATTTCAAGAGAATCAATAGATTTATAGAATATCTATTGATTCTTTTTTCTTCAAATAAAGATAAGGCTCGAGTGAATATGAAAGAACAACGTTTTATAAAACTTATAGACTTTTGGTATTTTTTTGTTACCCAATATGAAAATTAAAAAATAAAAATTAGATAAGGTCTATATTATTGTTTTTAAAAATATGTTAAAATTAGCTTTAATCAAGTATTTACAAAAATAATTAGTAGAGTCACTAATTTATTTTTTTAGATAACTAAAATAATAATAAATAGTTGGTGATTAAATGAATATTATTGAAATAGCTAAACTAGCAGGAGTATCTAAATCCACAGTATCAAGATATTTAAATGATGGATATGTAAGTGCGGAAAATAGAGTTAAAATACAAGATGTAATAAAGAGTACTGGTTATATTCCATTACGTCAAGCTAAAACTTTAAGAACTAAAAAAACTAATCTTATAGGTGTAATTGTACCTAAAATAAGTACTGAAACTACATCCAGGGTTATAGAAGGTATTAGTGATGAAATATCCAAGTGTGGATATGATTTATTGATTGCGAATACTAATCTAAGTATTAATAAAGAAATGGAATATTTAAATATACTAAAAAACCAGGTTGATGGAATTATATTTATGGCGACAAAGATAACAGATAAGCATATAAAGATAATGGAAGGGATAGAAATACCTATAGTTGTGGTATCACAAAATATAAAAGAATATCCTTCTATTTACTATGATGATTACAATGCTTCGAAAGATGTAGTGGAACAGTTATTAGTAAATGGATATAGAAAAATTGCTTTTATAGGTGTATATGAAGATGATATTGCCGTTGGATATGAAAGAAAACGTGGATATATTAATGCTTTAGAAGAAAATAAAATTAAGTTAAATGAAAAATTAATTCAAATAGGAGATTTCTCAATGGAGTCCGGATATGAATTATGTAGAAGGCTAATGGAAGATAATGAGAAACCAGATGCTATTTTTGCTGCAACAGATAATATAGCTGTTGGGGCAATAGAATACCTATTGGAAGCTGGTTATAAAATTCCAAAGGATATAGGGATATGGAGCATAGGCGATTCAAAAATATCTAGATTTGTTACTCCAAAATTGAATACAGTCCATTACTTTTATAAAACCTCTGGAAAAAATAGTGGAGAAATTATAATGAGTCTTATAGATAATAATGTTAAATCATCAAAGAATGTTGATAAAAATTTTAAATTAGGGTATAGACTTATAACTAGAGATAGTATATAATAAGTGTATAGAAATACTAAATGCAAATATAAAAGATTTGCATTTTTATTTAAAATATATGGGAACGATACCATGTGTTTTAGATAAAATTTCTGATATTTTTTTTAAGATTTAAGCAAACGATATCATAAAAATAATGAAAGGGGATTAAAAATGAGTAAGGAACAATTGTATTCACAAACAGCAAAAGACATTTTAAATCTAATAGGAGGGAAAGAAAATATTTCTAGTGCAGCTCACTGTGCTACAAGACTACGTTTAGTATTAAAAGATGATAGTCTAATTAAGAAAGATGAAATAGAAAAGCTTCAAATAGTTAAGGGTTCTTTCATGAATGGAGGACAATTTCAAGTTATATTAGGTCAAGGAATTGTAAATAAAGTTTATGCAATCTTTGCTAAAGAAGCAGGGATATCAGAAATGACTACTTCTGATGTGAAGAAAGAAGCAATGGAGAAGTTAAATCCTTTTCAAAAAATTGCTAGAGTGTTATCAAACATATTTGTTCCAATAATACCTGCAATAGTAGCATCTGGTTTATTAATGGGAACATTAGGATGTTTAAAAGCTTTTGGGCTTGAAAGTCTTTCACAAACTTGGTGGTGGTCAATGCTTGATTGGTTTAGTTCAGCGGCATTTATCTTCTTACCAATACTAGTAGCTTTTAGTGCAGCAAAAGAATTCGGATGTAATCAATATTTAGCTGCTGCAGTTGGTGGCATAATGATTCATCCAGCACTTCAAAATGCATGGACAATCGGTGGCGGATATAAGACTATGCCTATTTTAGGTGGCTTAATAGATATGCCTCTTGTAGGATATCAAGGAACAGTGTTACCAATATTACTAGTTGTATGGATGATGAGTTATATAGAAAAATATATAAGAAAAGCAGTGCCAGAAGTTCTTGACTTATTCTTAACACCATTTTTAACAGTTTTAATTACAGGATTCTTGGCATTATCTGTGGTAGGACCATTTGCAATGTTAATAGGTAAAGGATTAAGTATGTTCTTAACATTAGCAATAACTAAATTCGGTATAATAGCAGGTTTATTATTTGGTGGAACTTATTCAATGATAGTTATTACAGGAATACATCATAGCTTCCATGCTATAGAGCTTTCTTTATTAGCTGATACAGGTGCAAATACATTACTTCCAATTTGGTCTATGGCTAACGTTGCCCAAGGAGGAGCTGCTTTAGCTGTATACTTTAAAACTAAAAATGCTAAAACAAAAGCAATAGCATTACCTTCAGCTTTAAGTTGTTTCTTAGGAATTACAGAAGCAGCGATATTTGGTGTAAATCTTAAATTTAGAAAACCATTCTTAGCAGCATTATCAGGAGGCGCTATTGGAGGAGCTTATGTTGTATTAACAAAGGTTAGTATGAATGCAATAGGTGTAACTGGTATACCAGGAATAACAATAGTTAAACCAGAAGCAATGGTTAATTATATTATAGGATTACTAATAGCAACAGGTGTAGCTTTTGTAGTGTCATTTGTTATGGGTATAGAAGAAGAAAAGTAAAATTTAGTAGCTTCAAAAGACTAGTTCTTTTGAAGCTATACTAATATGTATAATAAAGATGTAAGAATTGATTTTAATGAAGAAATAGTTTTAGATGTTTGAGAGATATAAAGTCATTTCACATATTTTAGGTTAAAAAAGAATTAATATGTAATAAGAGCTGTGCTAATATCAACGTGTTAGATTAGTACAGCTCTATTTCCTTTTAAATTATATTATAATACTTATGTTTAAATAAAAATATATATGATAATATAAATAATATTGAAATATACAAACACAAGGAGATGATATTTATTAATATAGATTTTTTAGGGGGAGCTTTAGAAGTTGGTGGGAGCTCCATTTTAATAAAGGTTAATAATAAAAATATATTGTTTGATGCAGGAATTAGACAAAGTGCTAATAAAGATAGTGTTCCTAATTTTAGAGATATACAAACTTATGGTGGACTAGATGCAATTATTATAAGTCATGCACATTTAGATCATATAGGATGTTTACCTATTATAAGTAAAGAATACCCAAATGCTAAAATATATATGAACAATATGACAAAAGATTTGGTTAAGGTTTTATTATATGATAGTTTGAAGATAATGAATAATAGAGATGCTGAAATACCCTTATATGCTGAAACTGATGTAGAAAATACATTAAACAGGATTTTTACTATAAACTATGAAGTGAAATTTCCTATATTTGAAAATATGTATATTACTTTTTACAATGCCGGTCATATAGCAGGGGCAAGCTGTATTTATCTTCAAAGTCCTGAGGGGGCTATATTTTATTCGGGTGATTTTTCAGTATTTTCTCAAAGAACTGTTGAGGGTGCAAAGTTACCTAGATTAAGACCTGATGTGGCAATTGTTGAATCTACGTATGGTGATAGACTTCATTCTAATCGTGAGATTGAAGAAAGAGCTTTAATTGATGCAGTAAATGAATGTATAGAAAACAATGGGAAAATGATAATTCCAGCATTTGCATTAGGTAGAGCACAAGAAGTAATATTAATATTAAAGGGGGCTATGAATAAGGGAAGTTTAAAAAAAGTTAAGGTTTATATTGATGGAATGGTTAGAGATATAAATAGGACTTATAAAAACAACCCATTATATTTAAAAAATTCCCTTGGGAAAAAAATATTAAAGGGAATAAGTCCTTTTTATGATGATAACATAATTGAAATTAAATCAACTGATAGCAGAGATGATATATTATCTCAAAAAGAGCCTGTAGTTATTATATCAAGTTCAGGTATGCTAACTGGAGGTCCAAGTGCATTTTATGCTGAAAAAATAGCACCTATGGAAAACGGATATATTGTAATAACAGGATATCAAGATGAAGAAGCACCGGGAAGAAAGATTTTAGATCTTTTAGATGAAGACGAGGAAAGTGAAAGATATTTAAGTATAAATAGTCTTAATATTCCTGTTAAATGTAAGGTTAAGAAAGTAGGATTATCTGCTCATGCTGATAAAAATGAAATAAAAGGAGTGTTAGAAAGAATATCTGCAAGAAATATTATATTGGTTCATGGAAATGAAGAGGTTATAAGAAGCTTAGGGAAAGAAATATCAAATGAGTTTATAGGAAGAACATTTACACCAGCCTGTGGTGAAGAAATAACTATAAATATCAGAAACCCTAGAAAGCAATTAAATAAGAATTTTTCACATGTTTTAAATAGAAAAGATAAATTATGTGGAGATAATATAAGTGAATTATGGAAATTTGTTTATGAAAACTACAATAATAAGCTTTTAACTATTGAGGAATTATTATATGTTTGGAGTGGTGAAAAGAATTTTGGAGTTGAACAAAATTTTGAAGTAGAAGAAGAGTCTGAAGTAGAAAAAGATTCTGTGAATGGCAAATTTTATGGGACTCAAAAAAATAACAATATTGAGGAAATGCAGAGTTTTAAACAAATTATTGTAAGTAGTGTATATTTTGAAAGTGATTTGAAAAGGTTATTTTTATTTAAAGCAAGAACAAGTGACGATATAAATGAAGATTTAAAGCCTAAAGAGCTTACACCACAAATACTTACTAGTATTGTAGAAGAAAAGTTTAAAGACTTTGAGTATAAAAAAATTAGTATAATGTTAGATAAAAAGGAAATTATATTGAATTTTGATTTTCCACAGGGAGTAGATTCATCTATTAAAAATATTATGGATGATTTTTATAATGAAACAGAATGGAAAATAAGTTTAAATGAAAAAATAAATAATAGTTCTGCAGATTTGCTGATTAAAAAATTAATTGATCCTATGAGCATAAAAAAAATATCATTTTATCCAGAAAAATTGTCTGTTCATGTATCTCTTAATAGAAAAAATACATGTGATGGAAGTGAAAGTGAGATATTTAGAGGAAAAACTGGTTGGAAGCTTTTTATAGTAGAAGAAGGAACTTCTTCTACTAATAATTCATCAATTAATGATAAGTTGTATTTTGAAGTTGAGGATGTTATAGCTGTAGAACAAAATGTAGCATTAAATTTAATTGACAAGGCATTTAAAGATGAAGAACATAAACCTTATAAAAAAAGTATAAAGAATAATCATAAAGGAAAATACATTGAACTTATATTTATATCACCTAAAATTGGGCAGAAGTTTGAAGAAAAACTAGGTCATCTTTGCCATGAAACAGGATGGAATATTGCCATATCTGATAAGATAAACCAAAATGAAGTATTTAATATTGCAAAGCTTTTATGTGATAAAAATAATATATTTTTAAAGAAAAATCCTTCATATAATCCAGCTAATATGACTATTTCTTTGAATATTACAAGTGGAGAAGAAAATTTTGAAAGCGTGAAAAGTGAATTTGAAAAAAATACAGGATGTGTACTTATAAAGAATTAAAGATATATA
>Ga0183100_1000229_pt1 | contig 63252 bp, 72 predicted proteins | sample Biomet2_FD_127789 | JGI IMG/M metagenome (GOLD analysis project Ga0183100, IMG submission 127789) | Microbial communities from bioreactor (seeded with anoxic lake sediment) at LBNL, California, USA - Biofuel metagenome 2 | ecosystem: Engineered > Bioreactor > Anaerobic > Unclassified ...
CGATACCGGCAGGCAGGCGCTTTTCTTTTTTGGCCGGTATGATCAGCCGGAGCAGGCATTTTCGCCGTCGGTAAGGATCCCGTCGGTGTCGTGGACGTGGGCATTTTTCAGCATCTGTTCATAGGAGGGGTGCGACAGTTTTACAGAGGTATTTGCTTCCCCCATAGAGGTGGTGACATTAGGATTAAGATTGGCGCCGGTGTTGTTGTCGGCTCCCACACCCCTGTCGCCAAAAACATCGTTGTCGTTTCCGGTGTAGGTGCTGCTGCCGGCAGCGCCGCAGCCTGTGGCCGCCAGAATGAGCATGGCACAGGCCGCAAAAACGCAAATGGCTTTTTTCATCATGTTGGCTCCTTTCTCCTGGTTTTGGCTTTACGCCGTGTTTAGTATCTGCTCTCATGGCGCAAATAAAAAGAACAAAATTTGCAAAATTCGCCTTTCCTTGCACATAACGTCTTTTCGCCGCGGAATAAGCATTGCAATTCAAGCGAAATATTGATATAATAAAAATGTATTTTTTCCAAGGAGGCAAGCGATATGCAAAAGATGGAAAAGCAGTTCCATATTCACTGTGAGGCCGGCGATGTGGGCCGTTATTGTATTTTACCCGGCGATCCCGGCCGCTGCAAAGCCATTGCCAGCCATTTTGAAAATCCGGTCTTTGTGTCGCAGAACCGGGAATATACCATCTATACCGGTACGCTTTTGGGTGAGAAGGTGTCCGTTTGTTCCACCGGTATCGGCGGCCCCTCGGCCTCCATCGCCATGGAGGAGCTGCACAACATCGGTGCTGACACCTTTGTCCGTGTGGGCACCTGCGGCGGTATTGATCTGGAGGTCCGCTCCGGCGATGTGGTGATCGCCACCGGCGCCATTCGTTTCGAGCACACCAGTCAGGAATACGCTCCCATTGAGTATCCCGCTGTTCCCAACTTTGATGTGGCCACCGCTCTGGTGCAGGCGGCCAAAAATTTGGGCAAGTCTTACAAAACCGGTGTGGTGCAGTGCAAGGATGCCTTTTATGGCCAGCACAGCCCGGCCAAGATGCCCGTTTCCTATGAGTTGCTGCAAAAGTGGGAGGCGTGGAAACGTCTTGGCGTGAAAGCCAGCGAGATGGAATCGGCCGCTCTTTTCGTGGTGGCAGACGCGCTGCACTGTCGTTGCGGTTCCTGCTTTCATGTGATTTGGAATCAGGAGCGGGAAGCAGCCGGCCTGGATCAGACCATGAGCGAGGACACCTCCTCTGCCGTGGAAGTGGGCGTGGAGGCGCTGAAGGTGCTGATCGCCGCGGATCACGCCGCCAAATAATTTTTCTTTTCAAAGTAATATCGTTATCAGACATTTTAAAGCCATAAAAAAAGCACCGGAAATCCGGTGTTTTTTTATGGCTATCGCAGCGGCGGCAAAGATCTGTCCAGCCCCGCTTCTCGAAAGCGGAGCGACTGCGCCGCATAGTGTTCCGCGCTGCGTTGGTTCATGGTTCGCTCTTCCTCTGTCAGTTGCCGCTTCACCCGGGCCGGACTGCCGATGACCAGGGAGCCGTCGGGGATCTGGGCATTTTGCGTCACCAACGCTCCTGCCCCCACAATGCAATCCCGGCCAATGCGCGCTCCATTGAGTAAAACAGCTCCCATACCGATGGTGGTGTTGTCCCCCACCGTACAGCCGTGGAGAATGGCCCCGTGTCCCACGGTAACGTCAGCTCCCAGCGTCAGCGGGAAACCGGGATCCGCGTGCAGCACACAGTTGTCCTGAATATTGGTGCGTTTGCCGATGGTAATGGTCTCGGTATCCCCCCGCACCACCGCCCCGAAAAGAACGCTGCTCTCTTCATCCAGCGTCACATCGCCCCAAACCGTGGCGTTGCACGCCACAAAAGCAGAGTCTGCGATCATGCTGCATCTCTTCCTTTCCAAAATGGCAGCCGGCAGGTATTGTCCCTGCCGGCTGTTGTCTTTTTATCGCTGTCCCTTGTCGTAGGGGATTCCCTCCGCCTTGGGAGCACGGGACTTCTTGGAGGTAAATGCCAGCACCACCAGCGAAATGATGTAAGGCATCATGTTATAAATGGAGCCAGGAATGTTCAGCGCGGTGAGAAAACTGAATCCGGCGTAAACGTTGGACAACGCGCGGAACAGGCCGAACAGCAAAGCGGCCAGCGCAATGCGGCCGGGTTTCCACTGGCCGAAGATCATAACGGCCAATGCCAGGAAGCCGAAGCCCGCCACGCCGTTTTCAAATTTCCACTCGCTGACGCCGGCGGTAATATACACGATACCGCCCAGGCCGCCCAGCATGCCGGAAATCAGAACGCCGAACCAGCGCATCTTATACACATTGATACCCACAGAGTCCGCCGCCTGGGGATGTTCGCCGCAGGCCATGAGCCGCAGACCGAATCGGGTGCGGTAGAGGGTAATGGCGGCCGCTGCCAGGGCAATGACCGCCACCAGCATGAACCAGTTAAACTCGAGCCCGCCGATATTCACCAGGAAGGCGCGCTTGGCGCCCACATACTGCATGGTGGAGGAAACGTTGTCGGGATTCTCGGCCGTATTGACGGCCTTGACGATAACGGTAGCCGCAGCGGTGGCCAGGATGTTCAGTGCCGTACCTACGATGGTCTGGTCAGCCTTGCAGTTCACGCAGGCCACGGCCAGCAAAGAAGCGTACAGCATGCCCACCAGCATGGCGCAGAGGATGACCACCACGATCATGACAATAGCGGGAGCGTCCTCGGACATATACTTCATTGCCATGGCGCCGCCCAGGGCACCCATGACCATGATGCCCTCCAGGCCCAGATTGATCACGCCGGAGTGTTCAGAAAAGCAGCCGCCCAGTGCCACCAGGACAAGGACCGAAGCGAAGATCAACGTATACTGTATCAGCAGCAGCATTATTCCTTGCCTCCTTTCTCATGGGAGTCCGATTCTTTTGGCTTGTCGGGCTCTGTCTCGGCTGTCAAGGCCGCGGTCTTGGCCGCCTTTTCTTCCTTCTTAGCCAGACGGTAGTTGAGAAAATACTTCAGGAACAGTGTAAAGCCGCACAGATAAATGATCAGTGCACAGATCAGATCGGAAATCTGAGAGGAATACATGGTCTTATCCACATAGGCGCCGCCGGAGGTAATGTGCTGGATAAAATAAGACGCCACCACCGTACCGATGGGGTCAAGGCCGCCCAGGAACGTGGCAGCGATGCCGTTAAAGCCCATGGCGGGCACAGAGGACTGGGTGCACTGCCACTGTTCATATCCGGTGAGGAAGAGCAGGGATGCGCCCATGCCGGCCAGCGCGCCGCTGATGACCAGGGTGAGGATGATATTGCGTTTTTCTTTCATGCCGCAGTATTTGGCGGCAGACTTGTTGCAGCCGGTGGCCTTGAGTTCGTAGCCGAACATGGTCTTGTCCAGAACGATCTTGATGACGATGGCCATAATGATAGCCAGAGGCACTGCGATGGTCACATACTGGTTGTTGGAGAAGAGCTTGCCAAGGCCCATGGAGGGCAGCAGCGCGGAGGGGTTGTAGCTGGCCACCTGGTAAGTGTAGGGGCTGGCGCCCTCCTTGACATTGCTGAGAATCATGTTCACGGTGTAAAGGCTGATCCAGTTGAGCATGATGCCGGAAATGACCTCGTTGACGTTGCAGTAGGACTTGAGAAGGCCGGAGATAGAGCCCAGCAGAGCACCGGCCGCCATGGAGCCCAGCAGGCAGATCCACCAGGGCAGATCCCAAGCCAGCGCCATATAAAGGCAGGCGCCGGCGCCCGCCACATACTGGCCGGCTGCGCCGATATTGAACAGGCCCACTTTATAAGCAAACTGAATGGACAGCGCGCACATCAGCAGCGGCGCGGTCTTGACCAGTGTGGATCCAAAATACTTGTTGGCCACAGTGGGGTTGGGGTAGGTAAAGAAGTTCTTCATCACGGTGGTAATGGCGTCCCATGCGCCGGCGGGGTTGATGAACAGCAGCACGATATAGCCGATGAGCAGGCCCACCACCACGCAAAACAGCGAAGCCAGCAGGGACTGCACCCAGGTCTTCTTCAGGAAAGGTTCTTTTTTTGTATTCATGCTTTCACTCCTTCCCTTTTGGCGCCGGCCATATACAGGCCCAGCTCTTCCACGGTTGTCGTCTTGGGATTCAGTTCACCCACGATCTCGCCTTCATACATGACGAGGATGCGGTCGGGAACGCTCATCACTTCTTCCAGTTCCAGCGAGACCAGCAGCACGCCTCGGCCGGCGTCACGCTGCGCCACCAGCTGCTTGTGGATATACTCGATGGCGCCCACGTCCAGACCACGGGTGGGCTGCACAGCGATCAGCAAGTGGGGATCCTTGTCGATTTCACGGGCCACAATAGCTTTTTGCTGGTTGCCGCCGGACATGGAACGGGCAGGGGTCACGGGGCCCTGGCCGGACCGCACGTCGTACTGCTCGATGAGTCTGTTGGCATAGGCACGGATCTCTCTGCGCTTCAGGAAGCCGGCGCCGGTGACAAACTGAGACTCAAAATAGCGCTGCAACACCATGTTGTCCTCCAAGGAATAATCCAGCACCAGGCCGTGCTTATGCCGATCCTCGGGAATATGGCTCATGCCCTCCATGGAGCGCTGGCGGATGGAACTGTGGGTGATATCCTTGCCGCAAAGGGAGATTTTCCCCTCTTTCAGCGGTTCCAGACCGGTGAGGCCATAGACCAGTTCGGTCTGTCCGTTGCCGTCGATACCGGCGATGCAGACGATTTCACCGGCACGGACCTGAAAAGAAACGTCTTTCACGGCGTTGTTGTTGTGCATTTTGGAAGTCATGGTGAGATGCTCCACATCCAGGATCACGTCACCGGGGATCTTGTCCTCTTTGTGAACGATGAAATCCACATCACGGCCCACCATCATGCGGGAAAGTTCTTCTTTGCTGGTATTTTTCACATCCACGGTGCCCACATATTTGCCCTTGCGCAAAACAGAGCAGCGGTCGGCCACTTCCATGATCTCGTTAAGTTTGTGGGAGATAAAGAGAATCGACTTCCCCTCTTTCACCAGGTTCTTCATGATCTGCATCAGTTCTTCGATCTCCTGGGGGGTCAAAACGGCGGTAGGCTCGTCAAAGATCAGGATCTCGTTGTCGCGGTAAAGCATTTTTAGGATCTCGGTCCTCTGCTGCATACCCACGGTGATATTTTCGATCAGCGCGTCGGGGTCAACATGAAGGCCGTACTTCTCGGAAAGGTCCACGACCTTTTTCCGAGCCTCATCCTTGTTCAAAAAGCCGTGTTTACAGGGCTCCACACCCAGAATGATGTTATCCAACACGGAGAAGCACTCTACCAGTTTAAAGTGCTGATGTACCATACCAATGCCCAGGTCATTGGCATCGTTAGGGTTGCGTATTTCCACCTTCACACCGTCTTTGTGAATCTCGCCCTCTTCCGGCTGATAAAGGCCAAACAAGACCGACATCAGAGTGGATTTGCCCGCGCCGTTCTCACCCAGCAGCGCATGGATCTCGCCCTTCTTTAATTGCAGGGTAATATCATCATTTGCAATGATGCCGGGAAACTTCTTGGTTATATGAAGCATTTCAATCGCATATTGATTTTCCAAGCTCTCATACCTCCCGCATAAAATTTGAAAACTGTCCTCATTATACAATAGATATGTCCAAATTGTAAACAAGAAAGGATAAAAATGTTGGTTACTTTTTTTCTTATCTCCGTTTTTGTTGGAAAAAACGAGTTTGGTCTCCAGAAATTTGTTTGGTGCGTGCAGAAAGAAAGAGGACGGGCAAACGCCCGTCCTCTTTTTTGCAAAAGGCAGTTACTTAATGTTGCCCAGATCTTCCACAGCGAAGTTCTTCGCCATATCGGCGGGCTTCACAGTGATGTCATTGTTGACCTTGACCTTACCGGAGAACATATCGGCAACCAGGGTCTTATAGTTGTCCTTGGTAAATTTGTCGCTCCACAGAGTGGTCTCCATGGGGATCTGCACATAGTTCTGCACAGGATCGGTACCGGAAACCAGGCCCAGAGTCTCGATCTTACCGGACAGGGAAGCCCAGTCGTTGTTGAGGACGACCTTGGTCAGGCAGGTATCGACGGTAGCGGCCAGGCCCTTCATGGCGGAGGTCACGACCATATCCTTGGTGCCGTAGGTGGTGTTGATCAGACCGGACTGATCCACGTCCACGCCGATGAGCTTGGCGTTGGCCTTCTTGGCAGCCTCGGCAACGGAGGTATAGATACCGCCGCCGCAAGCGAACACCAACTCGGTGCCGCCGGCATACCAGGTATCCATGGCAGCCGTGATGTCAGCATCGCCGAAGAACTGGTTGCCGTAAGCATACTTCATGGTGATCTTGACGCCCATTTCAGCAGCGGCAGCATCAGCGCCCTGCACGAAGCCGTAACCGTAACGGATAACAGCGGGAACAGCCATGCCGCCCAGATAGCCCAGCTTGGTGTAGCCCATCTTCACAGCAGCGTAACCGGCCATGTAGCCGCACAGTTCTTCCTGATACACGGCGCAGTACACGTTGGCGGTGTTGTAGTAGTCAGCGACCTTCCAGTTGCTGGGGTTCCAGTCATACTTGTCACCCAGGGCAGCGGAGAGGATGTCACCGGCGGCCACGTCCAGAGCGATGAACTTCACATCGGTGTAGTTCTTGGCAGCTTCCACGATGGTGCCGGCAAAAGCGTAGCCGGGCATCACGATGACGTTGTAGCCGTCAGCAACAGCTTTATCCACCATGGCCACGCGGTCAGCGGTGGAGTCGCCAGCGGGCTTGTAGTAAGTAAAGGAAACGCTGTTCTTCTCGCAGAACGCCTTACAAGCTTCGTAAGTGGTCTGGTTGAAGGACTGGTCGGTAATGTCGCCGTAGTCGGTGATCATTGCCACCTTGTAAGTAGCCTTGGTGTCGGTCTTGGAGGGGTCAGTGGTGGTGGTCTTGCTGCCGCAAGCAACCAGAGCAAGAGCCATGACAAGAGCAAGGATCAGAGCAAGAACTTTTTTCATGATTCTAAATCTACCTTCCTATAATTTTATTAGGGCGGAATTTGCCCTGAGCGTATTATACCAAAGAAGTTTGAGAAGAGCAACCTTTTCCACGATATTTCCGGGAGATTTCTTTCCTTTATTGTATGGGTGCACAAAGAAGCGTGCCGATGTGAAGTACCGATGTGCTTCCCGTGTGCTTTTTTTACTTTATTTGTCCATCTTGACCGCCACTTCCAGGGCGATCTTCATCATATTGGTGAAGGTGTTCTGCCGGTCGTCGGCGGAAAGCTCCTCACCGGTGACGATGTTGTCGGAGATGGAGCAGATGGCAAGACCCCGCTTGCCCGCAAAGGCCGCATTGCAGTAAAGGGCCGCCGCTTCCATCTCCACCGCCAGCACGCCCATCCTGGCCCAGTCCATGGTGCTCTGGGCGGCATCGTAGAAGGTGTCGGAGGAGAAGAGGTTGCCGACGGGCATGTTGACGTTCAGTTCCTTTGCCGCTTCCACGGCGGCGCTGAGCAGCGTGAAGTCGGCGATGGGGGCAAAGGTGCCGGGCAGGCGAAACTGCTCCACATAGCGGGAGTTGGTGCAGGCGCCCTGAGCGGCCACCACGCTGCCCAGGGGCAGCTCGGCGCGCAGCGCGCCAGCGGAGCCGATGCGAATGATGTTCTCCACGTCGTACATATGGAACAGCTCATAGGAGTAGATGCCGATGGAGGGCATACCCATACCGGAAGCCATCACGGACACGCGGACACCCTTGTAGGTGCCGGTGTAGCCCTGGATGCCGCGGACGTTGTTCACCAACTGAGGATTTTCCAGGAAAGTTTCCGCAATAAATTTGGCCCGCAGGGGATCTCCGGGCATCAAAACGGTTTTTGCGAAAGCGCCTTTCTCGGCGCCGTTGTGGGGCGTAGACATAAAAAGTTCCTCCTTATTCTTTTTCCATTGCTTTCACGGCTTTGACAATGCGGGACGTACCCAGACGGTCGGCGCCCAGACGGATAAAGTCCTCGGCGTCCTCCATACCCGAAATGCCGCCGGCGGCTTTGATCTTCACATGGGGCGCCACATGGGCCTTAAAGAGAGCCACATCCTCGCGGGTAGCGCCGGCGCCGCCAAAACCGGTGGAGGTCTTGATATATTCGGCACCGGAATCGCTGACCACCTGGCACATGCGGATCTTTTCCTCGTCGGTGAGCATGCAGGTCTCGATGATGACCTTCAGGAGCTTGCCGTGGCAGGCCGCTTTCACCTGGCGGATCTCGGAGAGCACCTTGTCATACTGTCCGTTCTTCACCCAGCCCAGATTGATGACCATGTCGATCTCAGAGGCGCCGTTGGCCACAGCGTCGGAGGCCTCCATGCATTTGCAGGCGGTGGTGGAGTAGCCGTTGGGGAAACCGATGACCGTACACACGGGCAGTTTCCCATGGACATATTCGGCGGCTTTCTTCACATAGGACGCAGGAATGCACACGCTGGCGCAGCTGTACTTCACACCGTCGTCACACAGCGCCCGGATCTCCTCCCAGGTGGCGGTAGGCGCAAGCAGGGTATGGTCAACTTTTTTGAGAATTTCTTCGTAATTCATGTGTAAAATACTCCTTTCAATGGGTAAAATTCAAATGATTGGCTCTGATTGTAGCAGGTTTCAGCGCGCTTGTCCACCATCATTGACATAAAAGCCACGCCTCCAGCTCCTCCGGCGTTCGCACCACCGTTTTTGCGCCAGCGGCCTCCAGCTCTCCTTCCGCGGCGTACCCACAAAAATCCACGCCCACACAGGGAACCCCGCAGGCGGCGGCGCCTTCCACGTCAAATTTCCGATCACCCACCATGACGGCGGCAGCCGTATCGGTTTCTCCCATGCGGCGCAGCGCCTCCCGCATCACAGCGGCTTTGTCCTCCGGCACACCGCCTCCGCTGCCGCAGACGGCGGTAAAGAAGGAAGCGATCCCCAGCTTTTTGGCGATGGCGGTGCAGTGTTCCTCCGGTTTACAGGAGGCCACCGCCAGGCGAAAGCCACGGTCTGCCAGGTGGCGCAGCACCTCTTCCATTCCGGATACCACGCGGCACTCCAACCGGCCCCAGCCGCGGTAGCGCTCCCCGAAAATATCCACCGCACGCTTTGCCTTTTCCTCGTCATACCCGCAAAAGCGGATGAAGGAATCACCAAGCGGCGGTCCGATAAAGCAAAGAGCGACTTCTCTTGGCAGCGGCGGCTCCCCCAGGACCCGCCGGGTGTGCGCCAGACACGCCAGGATCCCCGGTTCGGAATCGATCAGTGTGCCGTCCATATCAAATAAAACGCTGCAAACCATAGCATCTCCTGTTCTGTGGCGAAAAATTTTCTTTATTGTATCACATTTGTTTTCTTTCGGCAAGAATCCTCTTTCAGGCTGTCCCGGAAAGGTTTTCTTTGTTTTGTAACTCCGGATGCGAAGCAAGGGAGCAGGTTTCCCTGCTCCCTTGCTTATGACATCTGATTTACTTGTTGAAGTAGCGGTTCAGTAGGCCCTCGAACGCCTTGCCGTGACGGGCCTCGTCACGGGCCATCTCATGAACGGTGTCATGAATGGCGTCCAGATTGTACTGCTTGGCCAGCTTGGCCAGCTCGAACTTGCCCATGGTGGCGCCATTTTCGGCTTCCACGCGCATCTCCAGGTTCTTCTTGGTGGAATCGGTCACCACTTCGCCCAGCAGCTCGGCGAACTTGGCAGCGTGCTCAGCCTCTTCCAGGCCGGCCTTCTGCCAGTACATGCCGATCTCGGGATACCCCTCGCGGTGTGCCACGCGGGCCATGGCCAGATACATACCCACTTCGGAGCACTCGCCCTGGAAGTTGGCACGGAGACCTTCGATGATCTTTTCCTTCACATCTTCAGGAACGTCGTTGCCAAAGGCCTTGCCGACGCCCACCACATGCTCGGCCGCCCAGGTTCTATCCTGTGCCTGAAGCACGAACTTATCACTGGAGGCATGGCAGACAGGGCACTCAGCCGGTGCATTCTCGCCTTCAAACACGTAACCGCATACGGAGCAAACCCACTTTTTCATAATAAAATCCTCCTAAATCTATTTCGATTGAATCTATTTTTTCATTGTCCCGGAGAATCTCTCCTCCTGACAGTTTGCAGTATACCACGAGGCACCGCCATTTAAAAGTTGCAATTGCAACAAGTACAGAAATTTTATCATTTTTTCTCAAAGGAGGCAGCAAGCCGTCCTTGGCGGGCCGCGCATGCGGGGAATGTCAAGTGCGTCCTTGTCCGCCGGCGGGAATTTGGTGATGATTTTCAAAATTGATACTTACATTCGGCCAAAAGATATGCTATACTATTATTATATAGTATAGGCAGAAAGCAGGAAGCGCGTGGTCGGACCGTCCGTCCATGCGTTTCATCATTGAGTGAGAAGAGGAGAATCATATGTTTGCAGAGGGCGATTTGATCATTTACGGAGGAGAGGGAGTCTGCCGTGTGGAAAAGATCGGCATTCCGGCCATTTCCGGAGTAGACCGCTCCCGGCAATATTATTGTCTGTCTCCGCTGTACCGCACGGGGAAGGTGTTTACTCCCGTGGATACAAAGGTCCGGATGCGTCCAGTGCTGGACCGGAAGGCGGCGTTGGCGCTGATCCGGCAGATCCCGGATATGAAAGCGGAAGTGGCGCCCATCCAAAATGTAAGGGCCCTGAAGGAGTATTATCAGACAGCGGTGTCCACCTGCGTATGCGAGGATCTGGTAAAGCTCATCAAAACAGCTTACGGCAAGCGTCAGCATGCGTTGGAGACAGGGCGCAAGGTCAGCCAGATCGACGAGCGTTATCTCAAGCGCGCGGAAGAGCAGCTGTATGGGGAACTGGCTGTGGCGCTAGATATGCAGCGGGACGAGGTTCCCGGTTATATTGAAGAGACGATCTCCTCCGCCGAAGGGGCGGAGTAAGCGGTCTTTGCCAGTCGGCCTCCTGTGGGAGGTCGGCTTTTTTTATGGGTTTTTTTCTGCTGGGGCACGCCCCGCAGCAAGGTCTCAAAGAGAAAATCCGGAGAGAAGGGCTTTGCTATGCGGCCTTTCATTCCCGTTTCTCTGCGCTTTTTCACATCATCGCCGAAGGCGTCCGCCGTCATGGCGTAAATAGGAACTGTTTCGGCGTCCGGCCGATCCATTTTCCGGATAGCCCTGGCCACGTCAAGTCCGTTCATCACGGGCATGTGAATATCCATCAGCACAGTATCGAAGGCAAACAGCGCCTTCTGGAATGCCTCGCTCATGCCCACGCCGTTGTCTTTGACCACAGGGGTGATCCGCTCCCGGTGTCCGCTCACCGGCTCATCATAGACAGAAAAGGAAACGGCGCCGCCCTCCGGGGTATATTTCACAGCGTTTGACAAGAGATTAAAAATGATCTGATTGAACCGCAGCACGTCCATGAGCGGCTCCACATCTTCCACCGGCACAGCGGCGCAATGACAGAATCCGGATACTCCATGCAATTCGCCATAGGATAAGGCTCCGGCCGCAGTTTGATGCTGTTGTTTTCCGCCTTGGACATATCGCAAAAAGCATAGGACACGGCGCAGGCGGCGTTGATGACCAGCAAGCCCGGATGCGCGATCTGGAGAAAATATGCGCCAGAATTCCATACGGTTCCCTTCTTTCGCACCCCACGGTGTCATGACAGCCTCATCACAACAAAGTTTCATGGATTTTACAATACGGATTTTCTCTTTTTCCACTATCTCCGCTCTTTCGTCCCTATTCCCCTTTTTTCCATCGGCAGGCAGAGGGCTCTTGCGCAAAGGAAAACCCTCTGCCGTCCCGCATGGTGACAACAGAGAGTTTTTATTTTATGGAAAATCACATTTTGTACTGGTTTTTTGGATCACTCCGTCAGAAAGATACGACTTCCTGGGCCGGCTTTTCGCAGGGCCCGATGGCGGTGACATACAGCACCGGCCCCACACCCTTGTAGGCGGCGTTCTTTTCCTTCTTCACCGTGGCCTTAATGGCCACCCAGTCCCGGTTTTGATAGTCGTCCAGCCCCTCTCCCTTGCAGACGATGCCCAAAAACTGCATATCCTTTTCGCAGCAGACCATGGCAAAACGTCCGGGGCAGTGAACGCCCTTAAACTTTTTGGAGTGGCACATAATAGCCTTGAAGGACACGATCTTCCCGTCGTAGCGGTCGGGATTGTCCATCACGTCCACATACCAGATGCCGAAATCGTCGTCGGGAATATCCACCGTGTCTTTGGAAAGATCGAAGGGCGTCATATCATCAGTGACATACTCTTCGCTGGTGCCGTCCCGGTTTTCCAGATAGATGTCGGCCCGGCGGTTGGCCATCCGCAGGTTGCGGGAGCGCAGCTGGGCGCGCAGGGTCTCATCGCAGCGGTTGAAGATTAAAAGATCGGCGTTGGTGACCTTTTCCATCATCAGCTGCCCCATGTTTTTGACGTACATCTCAAAGGTGTTGGCGTCCACCAGGGTCATGATCTGATAGAGGATCCAGTTGGCCGGCAGCGCATCCTGGTACAGCGGCTCGATCATCCACATGCCGTTGTATTCCACAATGACCTGCTTGGGCTTGTAGAGCTTCTCCAGCTTTTTGAGGTAGTCCTTTGTCAGCTCCTCCTGGGACTCCACCGTGACGGTAAAGACGTTGTCCAGCGCTTTGGTATCGTACTCCTCGTCGCCCTCTTCGCAGCAGATCAGCAGCGTCCGGTCCTCCCGGGCGAAGCCGTCACGCAAAATGCCGTTGATAAAATTTGTCTTGCCGGCGTCAAGAAATCCGGCAATGAGGTAAACAGGTATATCCATGGATCGTTTCTACTCCTTACAGGCCGAAGAGTTCCTTCAGCTTCTTTTCATCCAGCTGGGAGCCGATGACGCACAGCCGTCCGGTATAGTCGGCGCTGCCAAAGCGCACGTCATGCTCCTCGGGCACATAGTCGAAGTGGAGCCACTTGCCGTCGCCCGTTGGCACAATGCCCTTGGCCCGGAGGATAGCGCCGTAGGCGCCGCTGTCCAGCGCGGTGAGAATGCGCTCAATGTCGCTCTGGCTGAAGTTTTTGGGCGTCTCCTCGCCCCAGCTGGTAAATACCTCGTCGGCGTGGTGATGGTGGTGATGGCAGCACTCGCCGTGTTCATGTTCGTGTTCATGGTCATGTTCGTGTTCATGGTCATGGTCATGTTCATGGTCATGTTCGTGTTCGTGTTCATGGTCGTGGTCGTGTTCATGGTCGTGTTCGTGTTCATGGTCATGATGGCAGCACTCACCGTGTTCGTGGTCGTGGTGGTGATGATGCTCCTCATGATCGTGGCAGCAGCATTCATCATCGTCGTCATCGTCATCGTCATCTTCTTCCAGCATCTCCTTCACCAAGGAATTCTTTTCCATGGCGGAGAGGATCTGCGCGCCGGTAATCTGTTCCCAAGGGGTGGTGATAATGACTGCCTCTGGGTTGTGTTCCCGCAGCAGCGCCACGGCGGCGGCCAGCTTTTCCTCTGTCATCTTCTGGGTGCGGCTGAGGATGATGGTGCCGGCGCTTTCCACCTGGTTGTTGAAGAACTCGCCAAAGTTCTTCATATAGACCTTGCACTTGGTTCCGTCGGCCACGGTGATAAAGGAGTTGAGCTCCATGGCGTCGTTTTCGGCGGCCACGTTCTCCACGGCGCGGATGACGTCGGAGAGCTTGCCCACGCCGCTGGGCTCGATGAGGATGCGGTCGGGGTGAAACTGCTCCTGCACTTCCTTGAGCGCCTTGCCGAAGTCGCCCACCAGCGAGCAGCAGATACAGCCCGAGGACATTTCAGAGATCTGCACGCCGGCGTCCTTCAAAAAGCCGCCGTCAATGCTGATCTCGCCGAATTCGTTTTCGATCAGCACCAGTTTTTCGCCCTGATAGGCTTCCTGGAGCATTTTTTTGATGAGCGTGGTTTTTCCGGCGCCGAGAAAGCCGGAAACGATATCAATTTTTGTCATGAAAAATCCCTTCTTGCCGTGTAAATTGACCGGCGCCGTTCCTCAGAGCGTGCCGCAGCCTTTTATTCAGTTTCTATCATAGACCTTTTTTCCGAAATTGCAAGGGTAAGGGGTGAAAGTCCCCCTCTTTTGCGGGAAAAAGCAGACTATCTCTGCAAGAAAATTCCAGTAAAAGAAAAAAGAGTTCTTGCAATCAAGTGTCATCTGGTGTATTCTATCCACATAATTTTATAAAGAGCTATATGAAGTTCGCAGGAAAGTCGGCTTTGGCCGTGCCGAAGGAGTAAAACTCTCAGGAATTTCCACCAGGAGATAAGGACTGTGAATGGATGGCGTTCTGGAGAAGCCTGCCCGCACGGCAGGGGCCGAAGGGGCAAAGCGCGCAGGCGTGAATCTCTCAGGCAAAAGGACAGGATAAAAGAAAACCGCCCCTTTATGGCGGCTTGCTGTCTTTTGCGTAGGAGAGTATCGTTTTTGCGGGAACGACGCTCTTTTATTTTTTTGTGGGAGGAAAGAGATCCGTATGGAAGCATTTATTACCTGGCTTTCACAAGCCAACAGCGCTCTCAACAATATTGTATGGGGTGTCCCCGCCATGGTTTTGATCCTGGGCACCGGTCTTTTGCTGACCATCGGCACCCGGTTCACCCAGTTCCGGCATTTCGGGTATGCCATGAAGCACACCATCGGCCAGATCGGGCACAAGCACGTTACCACCGACAAGGGCGCGGTGTCGCCGTTCCAGGCGGTGTGCACGGCCCTGGCCGCCACCGTGGGCACCGGCAATATCGCGGGTGTGGCCGGTGCCATTGCGCTGGGCGGCCCCGGCGCGGTGTTCTGGATGTGGATCGCGGCGCTGGTGGGCATGATCACCAAGTATTCCGAGGTGGTGCTGTCCATCAAGTACCGGGAGCGCAATAAAAACGGTGAGTGGGTGGGCGGCCCCATGTACTATATTAAAAACGGCCTTGGCAGGCGCTGGAAATGGCTGGCCGGTATTTTCTGCGCGCTGGCCATTCTGGCCTCCTTTGGCATCGGCAACATCGCCCAGATTAACTCCATCGCGGGGGCTGTGACCTCCGCCGTGCTGATGCTCAACGCCGACGCCAGTGTCCGGACCGTGTGCCTCGTCACCGGCATGATCGTGCTGGTGTTTGTGGCGCTGGTGTCCATCGGCGGCGTGAAGCGTGTGGGCCGCGTGACGGAAGCGCTGGTGCCTGTTATGTCCATCATTTACATTGTGGCGTGTCTGGTGGTGCTGGCGTTCAACATTTCCCGCATCGGCACGGTGTTCGCCATGATCTTTGAAGGCGCCTTCAAGCCCTCAGCGGTGGTGGGCGGCGGTTTGGGCATCACCATTGCCACCGCCATGAAACGGGGCGTTTCCCGCGGTATTTTTTCCAATGAGGCAGGTCTCGGCTCCGCCCCCATTGCCCACGCGGCGGCGGACACCGACTCCCCTGTGAAGCAGGGTCTTTTCGGTATCTTTGAAGTCTTTGCCGACACACTGGTGATCTGCACCCTCACCGCCCTCACCATTCTGATCTCCGGCATCGACATCACTTACGGCCAGAAGGCCGGGGCGGATCTGTCCATTGCGGCGTTCAGCACGGTGTTCAGCGGCTCCGCCGCCAGCGTCATCATCGCCGTGGCACTGACGCTGTTTGCCACAACCACCATCCTCAGCTGGAACCTGTACGGCTCTCGCTGCTGTGAGTATCTGTTCGGCACGCCCAAGGCCTCTCTTGTCTATAAGGTACTGTTTCTGCCGGTGATTCTGGCAGGCGCCACCATGGATCTCCAGCTGGCCTGGGACATTTCCGACACGCTCAACGGTCTGATGGCCATCCCCAACCTGATCGCGGTGCTGCTGTTATCCCCGGTGGTCTGCAAATTGACCAAAGAGTATTTTGACCGGGAGAAAAAGCTGAGCCGTTGACTTCAAAAAAACGAATATTTGCGGCGGGTCTTATGCATTTTTTGTATAGCCCGTCGCTTTTTTTCGTCATGGATTTCCATTATTTGTATATTATGTCAGGTGCGTAATTTTCCTGTATCCCTTTGTTTTCAATTCATAAAAAATTTACAGATTTATATGAATTTGTCATTGTGTTGACCGTCTCCGTTATGTTAATCTTTGTATATACAAAATATAGGAGCGATTATATGCAAAAAGTATTCATAGGAATCTTACTCATCCTGCTGGACTTCCATCTGGAATTTTCCACAGGGCATCTGGGCCTGATCCCTGATTTTATCGGGTACTTTGTTTTGCTGCGGGGGCTGCGGCAGCTGACGGAGGACGGGCCTTCCTTCAAGCGGGCCATTCCGGCGGCCATCGGCATTGGCATTTACAGCTTTTTTCTGTGGGTGGCGGACCTGTTCGGTTTTGCCGCCACGCAGTCGCCCATGGTGATCTTCTGCGAAATTTTGTCGGTGTTTCTGGCGCTGCACGTTACCCGTCTGGTGGTGGAGGGCGTGGGCGAGTTGGCATCCGCCACGGGTGAGGATCTGCACTACAAGAAGCTGAAGATCGACTGGTATGTGATGGCGGTGTTCCAGACGCTGTCCTTTTCCTGGCTTTTCTTCCCGGCGCTGGCCACGTTATGCGTCATCATCAGCGCGGTGGACACGCTGCTGTTCCTGTTCGCGCTGCACAAAAGCCGCCGGGCAGCGCTGGCTCTTTAAAAACGGGATTTTTTCCTGTTGCCAAGAGGGCTGATTTGTTGTAAAATAAGAATAAGCTTACCGCGCGCATCTGCGGAGCCGGTCTCACGCAATGGATGCCCACGAATCATGTCAGGCGGGGAACCGAGCAGCATTAAGAGGGATCATCCATGTGCCGTGAGGGTGCCGGCTCCGCAGATGCGCGCGGAGCTTCTTATTTATTACCGTATTTTTAAGTGAGGTCGGCGTATGTATCAGGCATTGTACCGCAAATGGCGGCCGAAAACCTTTTCCGACGTGGTGGGACAATCGCATATCACCGACACGCTGCAAAAGCAGGTGGCCGAGGGTCAGGTGGGTCATGCCTATTTGTTTACCGGCACCCGCGGCACCGGCAAGACCACCTGCGCCCGGATTCTCGCCAAGGCGGTGAACTGCCTGCACCCGGTCAACGGCGCCCCCTGCAACGAATGCGAGGCCTGCCGCGGCATTGACGAGGGCAGCCTGCTGGATATTTCCGAGCTGGACGCCGCCTCCAACAGCGGTGTGGAATATGTCCGCGCGCTGCGGGAAGAGGCCATTTATACCCCCGCCGTGCTGAAAAAGCGGGTGTATATCATCGACGAAGTCCATATGCTGTCCCTGTCAGCCTTTAACGCTCTTTTGAAGATCCTGGAAGAGCCGCCGGAGCATCTGCTGTTCATTCTGGCCACCACGGAGCTGCACAAGGTGCCCGCGACGATTCTCTCCCGCTGCCAGCGCTTTTCTTTCAAGCGCATCATGCCCCAGGATATCGCGGAGCGGCTTTTGTATATTGCCGGGAAGGAATCCATTGACCTCCGTCCGGACGGCGCGGAGATCTTGGCCCGCATGGCCAATGGTGCCCTGCGCGACGCGCTGAGCCTGCTGGATCAGTGCCGGGTGGTCAGCGGCGCCATTGGCAGCCGCGAGGTGCTGGAGGTGTTGGGTCTGGCCGGCAGCATCCAGACGGCGCAGCTGATGCGCTTTGTCTTGCAGCAGAAGACGGAGGACGCTCTGCTGCTCTTTGGCCAACTCTATGACAGCGGCAAGGATGTGGGCGCTCTTTTGGGTGAACTGAGCGGTCTTGCCCGGGATCTGATGATCCTCACCACAGCCCCGGAGGGCGGCAGTGCGCTGCTCACCGGCACTTACGATCAAAAAACGCTGCTGGATCTCTCCCGCGGCGTCTCTCCCAAGCGGTTTTTATATCTGGCCTCCACCATTCAGGCCTGCACGGCGGGTCTTGGCAGCAGTCTCCATCCCCGCACGGAGGGTGAGCTGTGCCTGCTGCGCCTTTGTGACGAGAGTCTTTCCGGCGATCTGGACGCGCTGTGTGCCCGGGTGGCAAAGCTGGAAAAGCTGCTGGCCTCCGGCTCTTTTGCCGTACCTGTTTCAGCCGGCGTCCCGCAGACTGGTACGACCCAGATGGGTGCCATTCAGACCGGAGCCCCGCAGGTCAGCGCCGCGCAAAACGGTGCCTCCCAAGCTGGTGCTGCCGCTTCTGCCCCGCCGGCCGAAGCGGTTCGTCCCGCCCTCAAGCGTCGCTCTTCCCCACCGGCGCCCTCTTTTGAAGAAGCGCCGCCGCTGCCGGACGAACCTCCTATGCCGGAGGAGTCTATGGGCCGAGAGCGTGTATACGATGTCCCCGCCGAAGCGCCCTCCAAGGCTTTCAAGTCCGCTTCTCAAGAGGCGCAGACGCCTTCCGGCGCAGGGGACACCGCCCTTTGGAGCCAACTGATGGAGCATTACAAGGGCCGCATGACGGTGGACAAGCGCGTCTTTTTAAACATGGCCACCGGCGTTCTGGACGGCAGCTGTCTGACCGTATACTGCCCCAACGATTTTGTGAAAACCGCGCTGGACACCACCGCCGTGGCGGAAGTCCTGCACCAGGTCACATCGGAACATACCGGCCAGCCCATTCGGGTGGCCTACGCAGTAGGCAGCGCCCCGGCTGGCGGCCGAAGCACCGCCCGGAAAGCGCCACCCTCCCCCGCCGCGCCGGCAGCGCAGATCCCGCCGACCCCCTCAGCCCCAGCTGCTCCAGCGGTTCCGTCAACCCCGGCGACCCCGGCGGTTTCAGCATCTCCCGCAAGTGCGCCGCCTGTCCCGGACGCCCCCGCGGCAGACGCGGCGGCCGGTACGGGAGAGGACGCCATGCAGCGTCTGGTGGACAAGGGAAGATCCTTCTCCGGCTTTAAGATTCAGTGACAGATTTCTTTTATTTTCCATTTTATCAGAAGAGCAGACGAATAAACATTCCTGCTTTTTTGATTAAAAATTGATGATTTTTAATCGGTCTACAAAAAAAGGAGCAATTATATGGCAAAAGGATACAGTGCCCGCAACGGTTTTGGCGGGAGCGGCGGCGCGGCGCGTCAGCAGCAGCAAATGCAGCAAAAGCTCATGAAAATGCAGCAGGATCTTGCCAAGGCGCAGGGGGAAGTGGAGCAGACCACTTACACGGCGTCCGTGGGCGGCGGCGTGGTGCAGGCCAGTGTCAGCGGGAAAAAGGAGCTGACGGCGCTTGTCATCAAGCCAGAAGCGGTGGACCCGGAAGATGTGGAAATGTTGCAGGATCTGGTGATTTCCGCAGTAAACGAGGCACTTCGCCAGGCGGAAGATGCCATGGACAACAGCATGAAGGGTCTTACCGGCGGTCTGAACATCCCCGGTTTCGACCTGTAAACAGCGAATAAAAGCACGGCTTGAAGGCAGCTTCAAGCCGTGCTTTTTTCATGAAAAACGGCGGAAATTTTTCCGTTTTGTTTCACTCTATTCCTCTTTTTCCAAGTGTTTCACCCATAGTAGGCCACCAACATGTCCACCACGGTGCCATAGCTCTGGATCCCCGCTGTTTCGCCGTAGCTTTTCAAGAGGGAGTCATAGGCCTTGGACGTGGCGTCGGACACAGGGCCTTTCCACGCGGCCCAGTACGCGTTGTTTTCCTCCATGTCTTTGATGACATTTTCCGGGAGACTGTCCCGGATCTCCTGCCAGGCGTCCCGGTCAGCTTCAAAAAGGGCGTTGCCCAGATGGATATATCCCAACAGCCAGCCGGAATAGACATAGGACGGGATACCGCAGGTGGTGGAGGTGACGATGGCGATAAAATTGCACTCCTGCTCCGAGGAGATGCCCCGCTCATGGGCCATCTCATGGGCCGCCGTGGCGGGCAGAAAGGCCGCCGGGCTGTCCATGTTCACATTGGCTTCGTCGGTAAAGGGAAAGTAGAAGCCCGTAAAGTCCATGGCGCTCATCACGGCGGACATATTGACGGCCTTGGGCGCATGGTCGGTCATCCGCAGTGAGGGAAACTCCTCATAGGAATTGGCATAAACCGTCGTGGCCTGGGAGAGGATCTCCTGCCGGGAGACGGCAAAAAGGCCGTTTTCATCCCGACTCACCTTCTCCGACGAGGCCGAAAGCTGCCCGGCAAAATAGGCCGTCACCTGCCGCAGTTCCTCCACTGTGGCACCCTTTGCATAAACGCCGGACTGCTGCTGAAAGGTATCCGTATAGTAATTGACGCCCCAAAAAAGGCAGAAAGCCGCCCACAGCGTAAGGCCCGCACATACAAGGCCCATGGCAAAGCCATAGACGCTTCGCCACTTCCGCTTCCGGCGGATGATCTGGCGCACCGCCCAGGTGAGATAAAAAAAGAGGGCCGCAGCCAGTGCAAAATACCAGACCTCCGCCAGAGAAACAGACGTCAGATAAGAGACCGCCGCAAGGCCCCGCTTCAAGGGCTGCGTCACATATCGCGCCAGAGCGTTCATCAGCGGGCGGCTGTCCCGGGCCAGATAAAAGGCCGCCACTACCCCCGCCGCCACCAGAAGCCACCGGTGCAGTCTTCGGTATTCTCTCCAAAGGTTCATAGCGGCAGCTCCTGTCCTGTGAAATACATGGTGGACTGGAACGTCACCAGCAGATTTCCCTCCGCGTCACGCACCTCCGCCGCGCAGTAGGCCATATGGCCGCCGCAGCGGGTCACACGGCCCTCCGCCGTCAAGTCCCCCGGTACCCGGGGCGTGCCCACAAACTGCATGGCGGAGCTCACCGTGACGCAGGATTCCTGCCGCAGCGTCAAAACCGCCGTGCCCGCCGCCACATCCGCCGCGGTGAACAAAAGGCCGCCGTGAGGGCCGTCCCAGTGATTCAGCACCGCCGGCGCCAGCGCCGCCGTGACACGGGCATAGCCGTCCTCCACAGCTGTGACGGAAATGCCGTTGCCGCGGGTAAAAGGCTCGTCATAGGCCAGGAGTTTTCCTCTCAGTTCTTCCGTCATTGCCCCTCCTTACTCCGCCGCCGCCAAAAGCTGCTTGGTATAGGCCTCTTTGGGGTGGTCGAACAACTCATCCACCGTGCCCTGCTCCACAATGCGGCCGTCCTTCATCACCAGCGCCCGGTCGCAAATTTCGTAGACCACGTTGAGGTCATGGGAAATAAACAGATAGGAAATGCCGTATTCATCCCGCAGACGGCAGAGCAGCTGCAAGATCTGGGCCTGGATGGTCACATCCAGCGCCGACACCGGCTCGTCCGCGATGATAAGCCCCGGCTTCTGGATCAGCGCCGTGCCGATGCTCACCCGCTGGCGCTGACCGCCGGAGAGCTGGCAGGGCAGCGCCTCCGCATACTCCGACGCAAGGCCCACCTTTTCCAGAATGTCCGCCACACGGCGCTTTCGCTCCAGGGTGTCATACTTGCCGTAGATCCGCAAGGGCTCCTCCAATATCCAGCCCACCGTGCGGGCGGGATTGAGGCTGCTGTAAGGGTCCTGGAACACCATCTGGGGCCGCTTGGTATGGTGAATGATCTGCCCCGTATAGTCTGGCACCATCCCCAGGATCGTCTTGGCCAGGGTGGATTTGCCCGTGCCGGACTCCCCCACAAGACCCAGGATCTCTCCCCGGCCGATGGTAAAGCTGACATCGTGCAGCACGCTTACCCCCCGGCGGCGCAGCAGCGTGCCGGAGGGGCGGTACCATGTATTCAGTTCCCGGACTTCCAGCGCAAGAGACTCCGTCATGTGATCTTTCTCCTTGTGGGGATGGCGGCGATGAGCCGTTTGGTATACTCGGCCCGGGGGTGATAAAAGACCTGGTCGGTGCTGCCCGTTTCCACGATCTTTCCCTTTTCCATCACCGCCACGCGGCTGCACAGCTTCCGCACCACGTTCAGATTATGGGAAATGAACAAAATGGACATGCCCTTTTCCCCGTTAAGTTTTTTCAGCAGGCGCAGGATCTGCGCCTGGATGGTCACGTCCAGCGCCGTGGTGGGCTCATCCGCCAGCAGCAGCTTCGGCTCCGACACAATGGCCGCCGCGATCATCACCCGCTGGAGCATACCGCCGGAGAGCTCATGAGGATACTTGCCATAGATTCCCTCCGGGTTCGACAGTTCCGCGTCCGCCATGGCCGCAAGCGCCAGTCGACGGCGCTCTTCTTTTCTCATTTTCGTGTGGGCCAGCAGACTCTCTTCCACCTGCGGCCCAATGCGCATCAAGGGATTCATGGCGTTCATGGGCTCTTGAAAGACGATGCCGATGTCCTTGCCCTGCACCGTGCGCAGCGTTTCCCGGTCGCAGCGCAGCAGATCGCAGCCGTCCAGATGCAGCGCGCCCCTTTTCTCCACACGATCGCACTCCAGCAGGCCCGCCACGGTCATGGCCGTCACCGTTTTGCCGGAGCCGGATTCCCCCACAAGGCCCACGATCTCCCCATCGTTCACCGTCAGGTCGATGCCGCGCACCGCCTCGTGGTCGCTGTCATGAAAGCGGACGTGCAGATCCTGTATCTCCAGCATCAGCACCGCCTCCTCTTCTTCCGCCGCCGCAGCCCCTGACTGATGAGGCTGAAACCCAAAATCAGCACCACAATGGTAAGGCCCGTGCAAAGGGCATACCAGGGTGCCTTGCCCAGATAGCTCTGGGACTCGGAGAGCATATAGCCCAGCGACGCGCCCGGCGGCTGGACGCCGATGCCCAGATAACTCATGCTGGCCTCCGCCAGCACGGCGTTGTTGAACCCGATGACGATGGCCGGCAGCAGCACCGGCCCCGTATTGGGCAGCATATGCACAAACAGAATCCGCAGGTTCCCCGCCCCCATGAGACGGGCCGAGGACACATAGTTCAGCTCCTTCTGCCGGGCAAACTCACTGCGCACCACCCGGGCATAGCTGGGGATGAACACAAGACCCAGCGCCAGAATGATATGATATTCGCCGGGGCCCAGAAGCGAGATCAGCACCAGTGCCAGCAAAATACTGGGGAAAGCCGTCATGGCGTCGTTGAGACGCATCAGCACATCGTCCACCCAGCCGCCAAAATAACCGGTGAGGCTGCCCACCACAATGCCCGCCGAGGCCCCGATGGCCACTGTGCAAAGGGAGATGAAAAACGTGGTGCCCGCGCCCTTCATCACACGGCTGAAAATGTCACGGCCGAAATTGTCCGTGCCGAACCAGTGGCGCCACGAGGGCGCCAGAAATTTGGCGCTGCCGCTCATGGCCGTGGGCTCATAGGGCGTCCAGAAGCAGCCCACCACCACCAGCAGGGCCACAAGGCCCGCCAGCACAAGACCGATATACAAGGAGGTGTTCTTTCGTTTCATGGTGCCGCCCCCTTATTGCAGACGCAGACGCGGATCAATGCGCTGATTGATCACGTCCGCCAGAAAATTTACCAGCACCACCCAGAAGGCGATGATGACAATAATGGCCTGCACCACCGGAAAATCCCGTGTGGAGACCGACCGCAGCAGCAGTTGCCCCATGCCGGGGATGGCAAACACCTGCTCGATCACCACGGAGCCTGCCACGATGTCTGCCATGGTCATGGCCAGAAATGTCACCACAGGCACCAGCGCGTTGCGCAGCACATGGCCGTAGAGCACTCTCCGGCGGCTGTCGCCCCGGCTGTAAGCCGTGCGGACATAGCCCGCGCGGCGCAGCTCGCTTTGCATACTGCTGCGGAGCATTTTCACCGTCATGGCGATCCGGGGCAGCGCGATGGCCACGGCCGGAAAGATCAGATACCGCAGGCACGCGCCAAAGTTTTCTCCCGGCGCCACAAAGCTGCCCGGCGTGAACCATTTGAGCACCAGGCCAAACACATAGGTCAGCAAAATGCCCGTGAAAAACGGAGGCACCGCCATCAGCACCTGGTTCACCGCGTCCAGCACCTGGTCCAGCCGACTGTTCTCTTTTTGCGAGGACAGCAGACCCACCGGCAGCGACACCGCCACGATCAGCACAAAGGACAGCCCCGTCAAAAGCCCCGTAATGGGGATCTTGCCGCCGAGCATACTGCCCACGGGCATACTGTAACTATACGACGTGCCCAGGGCGCCTCTGAAAAAGCCGGCCACCCAGCTGCCATACCGCACCAGAAACGGCCGGTCAAGCCCCAGCGAGTGACGCAGGGCCTCCACCCGCTCGGGGGTGGCGTCCGTCCCCAGAAGCGTGGTGGTGGGGTCGCCGGGAATGATCTGAAACGCCAGAAACGCAAGAAAAGAGACGATCACCATGGTCACCGCCGCCAAAAGCAATTTTTTGGCCGTGTACTTCATGATGATCGCCTTCTTTCATAGGTCATTCCACATAGTGGATGGTGGACAGATCCAGCACATAGATGGGATAGAAATGCAGACCGTCCAAATTCTTCTTCATGGCCACCAGATCGCTGAGGTCCTGGATGTACAGATTGGCCGCCGTTTCTGTCAGCTTGCGCTCCATCTGCTTGTAGAGGGCCGTCTGCTCCGCGTCGTCCGAGGCGGCAATGGCCTTTTCATACAGGGCGTCATACTCCGAATTGTTATAGTTGATGAAGTTCTTGCCGGAGGTGGAGACAAAGCGGTCCAGCATGGAACGCGCCGTCATGTTGGAGGCGTCCACGCCCACCACCGTGGCCTGGAAATTTCGGCCGGTATACACGTCGCTGAGCCAGGTGCTCCAGTCCACAGGCTGGATGGCGGCATTGACGCCCACCGCGCGCAGCTGCTCCACCACCACTTCCGCCGTGTCCATGTGGGGCTGATAGTTGGAGGGCACCTTGATGGTCATGGAAAAACCGTTGGGATACCCCGCCTCCACCAGCAGTTGCTTGGCCTTGAGCGGATCGTAAGCGTAATAATTGGTGAGAGAATCGTCAAAATACTTGGTGAACGCCGGGTACATACTGCTGCCCACACGGGCGCCGTGACCGTCCGCCATGAGATCCATGATCTGCTGCACGTTGAGCGCGTAGCTCAGCGCCTGGCGCACCTTTTCGTTGTCGAAGGGCGGCTGGGCATTGTTGAGATACACCGCCTGCACCAGATTCATGGTTCCCTCCAGCACCTGGAAGGTGTCTGTGGAAAGCTGGCTGGTCTGGTCGGGCGTCAGATGGGCGCAGAGGTCAATGGAACCGCTGTTGAGCGCCAGTACCAGCGCGTCCGCGTTTTCATAGATCTTATATGTCACCTTGTCCACATAAGCCGCGTTGCCCCAATAGTCCGCAAAACGCTCCAGCACGATGCTCTCCTGCGGGGAACGGGACACAAAACGGAACGGGCCCGTGCCAACAGGCCGGGTGCTTTGCTCCGTGTAGTCCTTGGGAACGATGGCCACCGTCAGATAGGCCAAAAATTCGTTATTGGGTTCTTTGAGTGTGATGACAATGGTTTTGCTGTCCGGCGACGTAATGCTTTTGACAGCAGAAAGCGCCGGTACCAGAGGATCTCCCCCCGACAAACCGGCGCAGCGTGAAATCGAATATATCACGTCATCCGCAGTCACCGGCTGGCCATTGTGAAACTTCACGCCTTTACGCAGGGTAAAGGTATACGTTGTCTCATCATCCGAAGTCTGGTAGCTTTCAGCAACCGCAGGAATCAGTTCTCCATCGGAATTGGGTTTCACCAATCCCTCAAATACGTTGAACAAGACCTCTTTGGTTCCTGCCGCCACCATCATGTGAGGGTCAAGACTGTCTTCCAGGTCCTGGGCGATGCCAACGGTGATCTCTCCACCGCGGACAGCCGTCCCATTTTTGCCATTACTTCCTTGTGCGCTTTCATTGGCGCTACCGCCTCCGCAGCCGCAGAGTGCAGTGCCCAACATCACAAGCGCCAGGAAAAGAGCCAAACGTCTCTTTTTCATACGCCTCTCCTTCTGCCGCTCATTTCGGCGGCAAACAAGAAATAATGTTTTTGTTATGAAATTGTCAGTGTGAAATTTACCACACTTCCGACTATATTGCAAGCATTAATTGCGAAGAACCTCAAAAAGCGGCTGGAAAAAAGCCAGAAAGCCCTCCGCCTTTGAGCGGAGGGCTCGGCCTTTTTTCTATTTTGGAGAATCTGGCGGCACCTCTCCTGGCGGCTCCGCGCCTGGCTCCGGCGGGTGAATTTCCTCATCCCGGTGGACATACACATGGGCCTCCACCGGCATATGCCGGCGGGCAAGCCGACGGTTGATGAGAAAACGCACCAGCGTATAAAAGCAGGCAAAGGCCGGAACGCCCAGGAACATACCCAGCACACCCCAGAAACCGCCGCCCACCAAAATGGCCACCACCACCCAGAAGCTGGACAGGCCCGTGGAGTCGCCCAGGATCATGGGGCCGATGACATTGCCGTCGAGCTGCTGAAGCCCGATGATGAACAGCACAAAATAGAGGCATTGCAGGGGACTGACCAGCAAAATCAAAAACGCGCTGGGGATGGCTCCCAAAAACGGTCCGAAAAACGGGATCACGTTGGTCACGCCCACGATTACGCTGATCAGCGGCGTGTAGGGCAGGTGCAAAATGGAGCAGCCGATGAAGCACAAAATGCCGATGATCAGCGAGTCCAGCAGCTTGCCCCGGACAAAGCCGCTGAAAATACGGTCCACCCGGCGGGTGCCCCGCACGATCCAATAGGCCGTCTCTTCCTTGAAAATGCCGTACACCAGCTTGCAGCAGCGCGCCGCGCTCTTTTCTTTCATGGCCAGCAGGTAAATGGACACAATCATGCCCACAATGAGATTCAGCCCGAACTTCACAAAGCCCCAGATGCCGCCCGTGATCAGCGTCACCATCTGCTGGGCCTGGGGCAGCAAATGCTCGGACAAGTAGCTGACGATGTCCTGATAGTAGGTGTTCACCTGCTTGAGCACCCAGCTCTCCAAGTCCGGGTTGTTGTCCAGCAGGTGATTGAACCAGTCGTAGATCTTGCCGTAGTAAAGCTCCGCGTTGTCGATGAGATTCTTCACGCTGTTGGTCAGCTGAGGGATCAGTATGTTCATCAAAATATAAAAGAGAAACCCCACCACCGCCCAGGTCAGTAAAATGCTGATGGCCCGCGCCCAGGAGCGCCCTTTCCTATATTTGCCCGCCGTCAGGCCCCGGAGCAGCTTCTGCTCCAGAAAATTCACCACAGGCGCCAGCAAATAGGCCATGCCGCAGCCGTACAAAATGGGCGTCAGGATGCTCATCAGCTTGCTGAAAAATTTTTGCAGTGTGCCGCTGAGAAAAAACGTGTCGTAAAACACCAGTATCGCGCAGACCGTTAAAAACGCCGTCAGCCCCCAGCGAAGACAGCTCTGTTTTCCCTTCATGTGATTCCTCCTCTTTTTTGTGCTTCCGGAGTTTTCCTCATCATACTAAAAACAGAATCTAATTGCAATACTTCTTGCCCTGTATTATAATAATCAAACTATCGTGCTAGATTTTTTGGAGGAAACATTATGCCAAAAAAACTGTTGTTTATCGTGAATCCACACGCCGGAAAAACCAAGTCGCGAGCTCCTTTGTTTGACGCTGTGGCCGCCTTTTCCAAGGCGGGGTATCTGGTCAGCGTACAGTTGACGCAGGCTTCCGGTGACGCCAGACGCTTCGCCCAGGAGATGGGCGGCGATTTCGACCTGGTGGTTTGCAGCGGTGGGGACGGCACGCTCAATGAAACCATTTCAGGTCTGATGCGCCTGCCGGAGCCTCCCCCTGTGGGATATCTCCCCAACGGCAGCACCAACGACTTTGCCACCAGTCTGCAAATCTCCTCCAACCCTGTCACCGCCGCCGAGGCGATTGCTCAAAATCATCCCCGCACGCTGGACGTGGGCGCCCACAACGACCGCTATTTTGCCTACGTTGCCTCCTTCGGCGCGTTTACCAAGACCTCCTACTCCGCGCCCCAATCCGCCAAAAACGCGCTGGGACATCTGGCCTATATCCTGGAGGGGATGATGGATCTGGACACCCTGCGGCCCTACTGCTGCCGCGTGGAGGCAGACGGAGAGGTGTTTGAAGGGGACTTTATCTTTGGCGCTGTGTGCAACACCACCTCTTTGGGCGGGCTCGTGCGGCTGGACCCCAGCCATGTGGTGCTGGACGACGGCAAGTTTGAGATGCTGCTGGTGCAGATGCCTAAAACCGGTCTGGCCCTGCAAAACCTTATCATGGCGCTGATGCACCAGCAATACGACACCCCCGGCGTCATCTTCCGCCACGTCAGCAACGTCACCGTTATCACCAGCGATCACATTCCCTGGTCCCTGGACGGCGAATACGCCCCCAGCTCCGCCGTGGTCCACATCCGCAATCTGCACCGGGGGATCTCCCTCATGCTGTGAGTTTTCCTCGTTCGGCGCAAAACCAGACCCTCAAATGCAAAAAACCACCGGAGCCATGGCTCCGGTGGTTTTTTGACGCGTGCCCGACGGGCTTACTTCGCAAAGAAAAAGCTGTAAATCTGTCCGTACAGGATAAAAATCATCAGAATCGGCGTGATCACTTTCACGCAGATGTTGAACATACCGCTGCTCTTGAGCCTGTTGCCCTCGATGCCGCACTCGTCCTCCACCGTTTTGGGACCGATTTCCCAGCCGATCATCAGACACATCAGAAGCGCCCCCAGCGGCATCAGGATGCCCTCGGAAATCATGTCGAAGAAGTCAAGCCAGCAGTCGTTGAAGTTGTGGACGCCCAGCGTGCTCTGGAACGGAACCCACAGGCCGTTGCTGCCCAAACCGTCCAGGCACACCAGCGTGCAAAGACCGGCGATCAGGATGGAAGCGACGATGGAATACTTTTTGCGCTGATCCCCCTGGCCATTTTCCTTGGCCTTATCCACAAAGTGGGTGACGATGACTTCCAGCAGCGAGATGGAGGAGGACACAGCCGCCAGCACCACCAGCAGATAGAAAATAATGCCGAAAATGGGGCCTACGCCGCCCATGTGATCAAACACGTTTTGCAGCGTCACGAACAGCAGCTTGGGACCGGCCATGGAGGCGCCGGCGCCGCCCAGAGCAAAGGAAGCGGGCAACACGGCGAGACCGGCCATCAGCGCGATCATGGTATCACAGATAACAATCAAAATGGCGTTTTTCTCCACATTCTGCTTCTTATCCAGATAAGAGCCGTATGTAATCATGGCGCCCATGCCCAGAGACAGCGAGAAGAACATCTGGCCGCCTGCTGTGGATAGGACTTTGAGGAAATCGGGTGCTTTCTCCACGATACCGGCGGACACCGCGTAACCGGGAACGAACATGAACTTCAAGCCTTCCACGGCGCCGGGCAGCGTCACGGAGCGGACGATGACAATGATCAGCATGAAGAACAGCGCCGGCATGCCGATGGAGCAGAACTTTTCGATACCGCCGCCGATACCGCCCATGACGATCACCAGCGTCAAGACCACGAAGATCAGACCGTAGATCACGGATTCCGCCTGGTTGGTCATCAGGTTGCCGAAAATGGCATTGCCGTCAAGACCATTGGAGCCGAAGCCCGCATGGAACAGATTGCCGAAGTTCAGCACCACATACTTGATGCAGTAACCGCCCAGAGCGCAGTAGAAGGACATGATCAAAAACGCGGAGACAATGCCCAGCCAGCCGACCCATTTGAATTTCTTGGACAGGACCTGATAGGCCGCCACTGCGCCCTTGCCGGTCTTGCGGCCCAGCGCCAGCTCGCCCACCATGACGATGAACCCGCACAGCGCCGCCAGGATCAGATAGATCAGCAGGAAGGTAAATCCTCCGCTGATACCCATCTTAAAGGGAAAGCCCCAGATGTTGCCCAGTCCGACGGCTGAGCCGATGGCGGCCATCAGGAAGCCAAAATTGCTTCCAAAGCCTTTTCTTTCTTCCATTGTTTTCTCTCCTTTTTTGGTTTTCCCTTCCTCCGCCGCAGCGGAAGAAGGCCTCGGTTTGGAACTCGACCGGGATATAAACCTACTTTCCCGAAAATTTTTCGGGTAAAGTGATATTTAGAGTATACAAGAATCCCTCCGTTGGCACAATGGGCAATTTTAATAAAAATTTAACACCTTATTTTGCTTTTTTAACATTCTATGAACACATATCATATTAGCGTTTACGCGTTTTTTGCATCTTTTTGTGGCTCGCTCTCTGCCGGTGGAAACCGTTTTTTCGTTCCAGTACATGAATTTCTCAAAAAGAAACAGAGGGCAGCTTTGCTGCCCTCTGTGATGCCGGTGGTTTTCGCGGCGTATCCGCCGCCTTTACCACTTGTTTTCCACTTTTTCCGCAAAACCCGGAAAGTCCCGCACCTCAATGGCCCGGCCGTCATCCAGCACCGCCGTCCCGGTGAACCGGCCGAACACCTGATGCTGATCCGACTTGAGCAGCTTCATGTCCGTGCAGGACTGGCGGTCCAGTTCCGGCGTGAACGCCATTTCAAAGCGGCCGTCGTCGCTGGTGAAGCGCCAGGGACTCATATAATCCTCTTTCCCGTCCCGCAGGGGAATATGGAACTGCACCTGACTGAGCTTGTGGGCCTTCCCCGCGTAAAAGAGCATATTTTCGCTGGCCGCCGCCGTATTGCCGAAGCCGTACCCGATATTCCAGCCGAAGGGGACACCCTCCACCGCGCCCGAGGCGCTGCCCCAATACCATGTATTGTGATAGGTCCAGACCCCGCGGCCCCAGTCCAGCACGCCAAAGGAGTCAGACGGGGAAAACACATAGGTCTTGCCGCCCACCGTGACCTCGCCCGAGGCCCGCAGGCAGTTGATCTTTTGATTGAAATAAAAATGTCCGGGAGAGGCAAAGGGCGTGCAGATCACCATGCTCTCCTCAGGTTCCTCCGACAGCGTGATGATGCCTTGGGCCGGCAGACTGTCCAGAAAATTCTCCATGCGAAATGCCAGCACCCTCTCCGCTCCCACATGACGGAACAAGAGCTCATAGTTCTTCCGCCGGATCACCGTGTCCCCCTCCGCCGAGGAGGACGGCAGCCCCGTTTTTCCCATGGGAAAAAGGCGCATAGGACTTTTGGTCTTTTCCCACCCCTGGGAAAGATGCAGAAAAGAAAGCGAGTCCAGCCCCATGTACCCGTTGTCCGCCACCGTCAGCGCCACTGCGTAGCGGCCGTTGCTCACCAGATAATAGTCCCACTCCTTAATCCGCGTACCAGGCGCTTTCACGTCCGCCCGGCGGTAAACAGGCAGCAGGCGCTTGGCGTATCCGGCCTGCGCCAGATTCCCCGCCTGATCCAGCAGCGGGCCCCGGGTTGTGATCTCATGCTGCATACAGCTTTCCTCCTTTTTGGCGATTATGATTATAATGTATCATACTCCCCGGAAAAGTACGATCTTTTTTTCTTGACAAATTGTATTTTTCATCTATAATTTGAAAATGGTTTTCATTTTCAAATTTGTACGCATGACGAAGGAGGCTGTTGTATGGCCGCTGTTTATAACACACGGCAACAAAAAGCCGTTTTGAACTGTCTGGAAAACTGCTGCGAGAGCTGCGTCAGCGCCTGTGATCTGATGGAGCTGCTGCGGGGCCAGGGGTATACCGTGGGGCTGACCACCATTTACCGCCAGCTGGAGCGGCTGGAGTCCCAGGGGCTGATTCACCGGATCAACACGGACGAGGGCTCCTACTATCAATACTGCGATCATCCGGAGCAGGGGGACTGCTTTTTGCTTAAGTGTGAAAAATGCGGGCGGATCAAGCATCTGGACTGCTCCTATCTCAAGCCCCTGTACGATCACCTGTCCCAGGAGCATCACTTCACCATCAATTCCCACAAGACCCTGTTTTACGGGCTTTGCGAGGTATGCTCCCAGAAGGAGGAACCACGGACATGAAGCGTTTTTTCTGCGCTGTGCTAGCCTTTTTGTCGCTGGCGCTGACGGGCTGCGGCGCGGCGGTATCCCACCCGGCGGGCGGCGGGAAGCTGCGGGTGGTCTGCACGCTCTTCCCCTACTACGACTTCGTGCGGCAGATCGGCGGGGACTATGTGGACGACGTGCTGCTGCTGTCTCCCGGACGGGAGGCCCACAGCTTTGAACCCACGCCCATGGACATCATCACCATCCGGGAAGCCGACCTCTTTATCTACAACGGCGGCGAGGGCGAGGTCTGGGTGGAGGACGTGCTCTCCGCCGGCGGCCCCGCCGGGGACACGGTGCGGATGATGGGCTTTGTGAGTCCCTACCAGGAGGAATACACCGAGGGGATGCAGCTTGAGCGCGGCGGGGAGGAAAAATCCGACGAGATCGAATACGACGAGCACATCTGGACCTCTCCCGTCAACGCCGCCATTTTGTCGCAGGCCGTCTGCCAGGCGCTGCAAAAGGCTGACCCGGCCCACAGCGACGACTACCAGGTCAATCTGGAGGCGTACCTTGCCCGGCTGTCTGAGCTGGACAGCGCCTTTCGGCAGGTGGTGGCTCAGGGACATCGGGAGACACTGGTCTTTGGCGACCGGTTTCCCCTGCTCTACTTCTGCAAAACCTACGGTCTTAATTACCGGGCGGCCTTTCATGGCTGCTCTTCGGACACGGAGCCATCTCTTGCCACGCTGAAATACCTCATTGACAAGGTGAAGACAGATCACATCCCCGTGGTTTACACCATTGACCTCAGCAGTCAGCAGATCGGTAAGGTCATTGCCGAGTCCACCGGCGCGGAGATCATGACCTTTTACTCCTGTCAGAATATCAGCCGCGCCGACTTCGACCGGGGCGAGACATACCTCTCGCTGATGGAGAAAAACGTGGACGCTTTACGGAAAGGACTTGCCTGATGGAAAACCGCACATTACTGGCCTGCCGGGACGTTTCCCTTGGCTACGAGGGACATCCCGTGTGGGAACATCTGAATTTTGAAGTACACAGCGGGGACTACCTCTGTGTGGTGGGTGAAAACGGCTCCGGCAAATCAACGCTGCTCAAAAGCCTGCTGGGTCTTTTGAAGCCGCTCTCCGGCCGGATCGAGCTCTCCCTGCCCCGCAGCGCCGTTGGCTACCTGCCCCAGCAGACCAGGGCCCAAAAGAATTTTCCCGCCACCGTGTACGAGGTGGTGCTTTCCGGCTTTCTCAACGCCCGGCAGCTGCGGTTTTTCTACACCGGGGCGGAAAAATCCGCCGCCATGATGAACATGGGCAAGCTGGGCATTCTGGAACTGAAAAACAAGTGCTACCGAGAGCTTTCCGGCGGGCAGCAGCAGCGGGTGCTGCTATCCCGCTCCCTTTGCGCCGCCCGGGAGCTGCTGATCCTGGACGAGCCGGTGACCGGACTGGACCCTGCCGCCGCTCAGGACCTTTACAAAACGCTGCAATACCTGCACGAAACCGAGCATATGGCCATCATCATGGTGACCCACGATATGCCCAGCGCTCTGAAATACGCCACCACTATCCTCCACGCCGGCAATCACCAGTGGTTTTACGGCTCCGTGCAGGAATACCTGGACTCGAAAGACGGCAAACGGTTTGGAGGTGATGCCAAATGACGCTTCTCATGGAAATGTTCTCCTATCCCTTTATCCTGCGGGCGTTTATCGTGGGCATCCTGGTGTCGCTGTGCGCGTCCCTTCTGGGCGTTTCGCTGGTGCTCAAGCGCTACTCCATGATCGGCGACGGACTGAGCCACGTTTCCTTCGGCGCACTGGCCATCGCTTTGGCCTGCGGCTGGGCGCCGCTGCAATTTTCCATCCCGCTGGTCATTGTGGCCGCTTTCTTCCTGCTGCGCATCGCTGAAAACAGCCGCATCAACGCCGACGCCGCCATCGCTGTAACCTCCGCTTCCGCCCTGGCCATCGGTATTCTGGTCACCAGCCGCACCACCGGCATGACCACCGATGTGGACAGCTATATGTTCGGCAGTATCCTGGCTATGAGCAGAGACGACGTGGCTTTGTCCGTGGGACTCTCCATCGCCGTGCTGCTGCTGTTTATCCTCTTTTACCACAAACTCTTCGCCATCACCTTTGACGAAAACTTTTCCCGAGCCACCGGCGTGAAGGTCAGCCTCTACAACTCCCTGCTCTCCGTCCTCACCGCTTTGACCATCGTGCTGGGTATGCGGATGATGGGCGCCATGCTGATTTCCAGCCTTGTGATCTTCCCCGCCCTCTCGGCCATGCGCGTGCGGAAGAGCTTTCGGGGTGTGGTGGTCTGTGCGGGATGCCTGTCCGTGGTGTGCTTCTGCGTGGGGCTTATCGGCTCCTACCTCTTCTCCACACCCGTGGGCGCCACGGTGGTGGCCGTCAATCTGGCCGTGTTTTTGGCGCTGTGTCTTCTTTCACGGCTGGGCGTGTTCCGGAAATAGCCTTATTTTGCCCCGCGGCATACCGCCGCGGGGCACTTTTTTTATGAAAAAGAGGCCATTTGCCGGGAAAAGGTCTTGCATTTCGGGCCAGATCGTGGTATGATACTCCAGTATCAGATGTTGTTTGCAGAGTGGACTTTCCGGTCCGCTCTTTTTGTTGGTCAAATTTGCATTCTTAAAATTGATAAAAGCAGGAGGGCCGCTTTTTGAAAAAAATTACCGAACTGACGGCGGAACTGGCCGCCCCCGCCGCCGCGGAACAGGGTTGTACCATTTGGGACGTGGAATATCTGCGCGAAGCCGGACAATGGTATCTGCGCGTCTATCTGGATAAGGAGGGCGGCGTGGATATCCTGGACTGCGAAGCGGTCAGCCGCAAGGTGGGCGAGGCGCTGGACGCGCTGGACCCCATCGAGGGAAGCTATATTTTCGAGGTCTCTTCCGCGGGCGCCGAGCGCCAGCTCAAGCGTCCTTCCGATTTTGAAAAATTTATCGGCGCGCCCGTCACCCTGAAGACCTATCAGGCCAAAGACGGACGCAAAGAGTTTGCCGGAGTCCTCGCCGGCTATGACAACGGCGACGTGCGCCTCACCGTGGGCAAAAACGAGATGACCTTCACCAAACAGGAAGTTGCTCTCGTTCGCCTGCGTATTGAATTCTGATTTTATGCCATCATATTACTATATAGAAATAGGAGTGTAACCCATGAAGTGTGATGAAATCTTTGTCGCCCTCGCTATGTTGGAAAAAGAGAGAGGCATTCCCCAGAGTTTCATGCTCAACAAAATCATTCAGGCCCTTACCACCGCCTACAAGCGGGATCACGAGGGTGTGGAGAATGTGATCGTGGACGTGGACGAGGATAAGCGCGACCTGCGGATGTACGTGCAAAAGGAGATCGTGGACGAGGTGGAATTTCCCGGCACCCAGATCTCCCTGGAAGACGCCCGTGCCCGCTCCGCCAAGGCCGAGGTGGGCGGCATTGTGAATATTCCCGTTGAAAATGTGGAGTTTGGCCGCATTGCTGCCGGCAACGGCAAGCAGGTCATCATTCAGGGCTTGCGGGAAGCCGAACACGGCATGGTGTACGACGAGTTTACCTCCAAGCAGCATGAGATCCTCACCGGCATCGTCTCCCGCATCGATCCCCGCAGCGGCAACGTCTCTTTGCGCATCGGCACCGGCGTGGAATCTACCGACGCCATTCTCTCCGTCAGCGAGCAGGTGCCCGGCGAAGCCCTTACCGAGGGGCAGCACGTCAAGGTCTATCTGGTGGAGGTGCGCCGCAGCACACGCGGACCTCAGGTGCTGGTATCCCGCACCCACCCCAATCTGGTGAAGCGCCTCTTCGAGCTGGAAGTGCCCGAGATCTTCGACGGCATCGTGGAAGTGAAGAGCATCGCCCGGGAAGCCGGCAGCCGCACCAAGATGGCCGTCTGGTCCTCCGATGGAAACATCGATCCCATCGGCGCCTGCGTGGGCCCCAAGGGCCAGCGCGTGGCCGCCATCGTGGATGAGCTGCGGGGCGAGAAGATCGACATCATCAAGTACAGCGAAGATCCTGCCCAGTTTATTGCCGCCGCCCTGGCGCCCGCCGACGTTGTGGACGTTCAGCTGGCCGACGAGGGCAAGGGCTGCCGGGTGATCGTCCCCGACGATCAGCTGAGCCTGGCCATCGGCAAGGAGGGCCAGAACGCCCGTCTGGCCGCCCATCTCACCGGCTACAAGATCGACATTAAGCCCGCTTCCTGGACGGGCGAGGAATAAGATAAAGGAGGGTGCGGTGATGCCAAAGCCGAAAAAGATCCCCCAGCGTCAGTGTGTGGGCTGCCGCACCATGCGGGACAAACGTGATCTGCTGCGGATCGTGAAAGCGCCGGACGGTACCATTTCTCTGGACACCACCGGCAAAAAATCCGGGCGCGGCGCTTATGTGTGCCACGACCCCGAGTGCTTGAAAAAAGCACGGAAATCCCGGGCGCTGGAGCGCACCTTTGAGGTGGCGATTCCCGACCCGGTATACGACGCTCTGGAAGAGCAGATGAGGACGTGAACCGTGGAGCAAATTTTAAATCTCATCGGTCTTGCCAAAAAGGCGGGCCGTCTCGAAGTGGGCGAAGAGCCGGTGGGCGCCGCCGCCAGAGCCAGGCAGGTGCGCCTGCTGCTGCTGGCCGCTGACGCGGCGCCCGGGTCCGCCCGAAGGGCACAGCATTTCGCCGAGGCCGGGCAGTGTCTCCTTTTGACCGTCCCCTGCGCCAAAGCGGAGCTGGGCCGGGCGGTGGGCTGCACTGTGTGCGCCATGGCCGCTCTCACCGACATCGGCTTTGCCAGCGCCATCGTCAATCGGCTGGCACAGGACGATTCTAAGACCTACGGCTCTGTGGCCGAGGCTTTGGAGGTGAAAGCCAAGCGCGCCATGGAACGGCGGCGCGAGCAACTCCGGCATGAAAAGAATTTGCACCGGGGGATCAAGCGTCCGGCACCTAAGACGCAGGAGGAAGCACCTGTCAAGGAAGCACCTCCGGTACAGGAAGCCCGGGAAGCGGAAATCCCCTCGCCCCGCAAGGAGGAAAGACGCGGCGGTTTTTCAGGCGCCAGACAAGGCGGCGGCCAAAAGCCCCCCTATTGCTCCCACACGGCGGGCGGCCAAAACGCCGGCCGGAGATCCAGTTTCCACGCAGATCCGGCAGGAAATAAAAAGCCGATCGATGCTCCCAGACGCGAGGGAGATGCGAAGCCTTTCCGCAGAAGCGAAGGAGACGCGAAACTTTTCCGCAGAAGCGAAGGAGACGTGAAGCCTTTCCGCAGAAACGAAGGAGACGCGAAGCCTTTCCGCAGAAGCGAGGGAGACACGAAGCCTTTCCACAGAAGCGAAGGAGACACGAAGCCTTTCCGTAGAAGCGAAGGCCCGGCAAAGCCTTATGGCAGAAGCGGCGGAGGCGCAAAGCCCTATCGCGCAGGTACGGGCGGCGGGGCAAACGGCAGGCGTCCGAGCGGCGCACAGGGAAACGTACCGGGGCGGCCGGCTTTCGGCTCTTCTGAACGGCGGTTTTCCGATGGAGCGAAAAAAGCCTTTTCCCAGGACGCATCAAACGGCGCGGCCCGATTTGCCGGCAGTCGGCCGGTGAAGCGCGGAAAAGGCTCCGATCATAAGCAAAAGAACTGATTCGTATCACTAAAATGGAGGTGGCTTTATTTGGGTACAGTAGTGAACAAATATAGAGTGCATGAGGTGGCAAAGGATTTTGGTATCCCCACCAAGGAAGTAACAGAAATTTTGACCAAGTACGCAACGGCTCCCAAAAATCACATGCAGGTGCTGGACGACCACGAGCTTTCCCTGGTTTTTGAAAATCTGACCCAGAGCAATCAGGTGTCCGGCATCCAGGTGATCTATGCCGACGCCGCCAAAACAGCGGCCAAACCCGCTGAGAAGCCGGCCGGGCAGGAAAAGCCTGCCCCACAGGCGCAAGCTGTCGAGCGCAAAGCGCCCGCTGAACAGGAAAAGAGCGCCGCTGCCCCCCGGCAGAACACGCCCAACAGGGAGAGTGCGCCCACCCAGCCCCTTTCCCGCGTGCCCAAGACCAAGGTCGTGGACACCCGTAAGGCCACCAACGTCAATCTGGAAAAGTACGATGAAAAACTGCAGGTCCTGGCCGAGTCCCGGAATCAGGGACGCCGCGACCAGCAGCAGGGAAACCGTGAAAAATTCCGCAACAACAAAAAACGCCCTCAGGGCGTGCCCTTTGGCAGCAAGCGCAAACAGGAAGAGGCCGACCGCCTGCGCCGTTTGCAGCTGGAAGTCATTAAAAAGACGCCCCTTACCGTGCAGATACCCGATGAGATCTCCGTGGGCGAACTGGCCTCCCGCATGAAGAAAACCGGCGCCGAGGTGGTCAAGTGCCTGATGAAAAACGGCATTATGGCCTCCCTTTCCCAGATGATCGACTACGACACTGCCGCGCTGGTGGCCATGGACATGGGCTGCAAGGTGGAAAAAGAAGTGGTGGTCACCATTGAGGAAAAGCTCATCGACGGCCACGAGGATACCGCTGAGGATCTGGTGCCCCGGGCACCCGTGGTGGTGGTCATGGGCCACGTGGACCACGGCAAGACCAGTCTGCTGGACTATATCCGCAACGCTCACGTTGCCTCTGGCGAAGCCGGCGGCATTACCCAGCACATCGGCGCTTATCAGGTGCAGATCCACGGTAAGCCCATTACCTTCCTGGATACCCCGGGCCACGAAGCCTTTACCTCCATGCGCGCCCGCGGCGCCATGGTGACGGATATCGCCATTCTGGTGGTGGCCGCCGAAGACGGCATCATGCCCCAGACCGTGGAGTCCATTAACCACGCCAAGGCCGCCAACATCCCCATCATCGTAGCCATCAACAAGATGGATAAACCCGACGCCAACCCCGAGCGCATCAAGCAGCAGCTTACCGAGTACGGCCTGGTGTCCGACGAGTGGGGCGGCGAGACCATTATCTGCCCTATTTCCGCCAAAACCGGAATGGGCGTGGACAATCTGCTGGAAATGCTGACCCTCACCGCCGAAGTGGGCGAGCTGAAGGCCAACCCCAACCGCGCCGCCCAGGGCACCGTCATTGAGGCACGCCTGGACAAAGGCCGCGGCCCCGTGGCAACGCTTCTGGTGCAAAACGGCACGCTGCATGTGGGCGATATCATCATCGCCGGCACCTCTGTGGGCCGTGTCCGCACCATGACCGGCGACAAGGGACAGCGCCTTGAAACAGCCGGCCCCTCCGTGCCTGTGGAGATCGCGGGTCTGAGTGAAGCCCCCGCCGCCGGCGCCACCTTCAACGCCGTGGACGACGAGAAGCTGGCCCGTGAGCTGGTGGAGCAGCGCAAGGAAGAAGAACGCGTCAAGGCCAATGCCCCTGTGACCAAGGTCTCTTTGGAAGACCTCTTCTCCCAGATCCAGGCGGGCGAAATGAAGAACCTGAACCTGATCGTCAAGGCCGACGTGCAGGGCTCTGTGGAAGCCGTGAAGGCCTCTTTGGAAAAGCTGTCCAACGAGGAAGTCCGCGTGCGCGTGATCCATGGCGGCGTGGGCGCCATCAACGAATCCGACGTGATGCTGGCTGCCACGTCTCAGGCCATTATCGTGGGCTTTAACGTGCGCCCCGACAACACCGCCCGGGAAAGCGCCGCCCGCTCCAACGTGGATATGCGGATGTACCGCGTCATTTACGACGCCATCAACGAGATCGAATCCGCCATGAAGGGCATGTTGGCCCCTCAGTTCAAGGAAGTGCTGCTGGGCCACGCCCAGGTGCGGCAGATCTACAAGGTTTCCGGCATCGGCACCGTGGCCGGCTGCTACGTCCAGGACGGCAAGCTGCAGCGCAAGGACTGCCAGGTGCGTCTGGTGCGCGACGGCATCGTGGTCCACGAAGGCGTGCTGGCCTCTTTACAGCGCTTTAAGGACTCTGTCAAAGAAGTGGCCGAGGGCTACGAATGCGGTCTGAGCATTGAGAAGTTCAACGACCTCAAGGAAGGCGACATCGTGGAAGCCTTCACCATGCAGCAGATTGAGGTCTGATTTTTGAAACAGGACGAATTGCGCCTCGCTGAGGCGCAATTCACCACTTGAGGAGGTTTTTATGGCAAACAACCGAATCGGCCGGATTAACGACGAGATCCAGCGGGAACTGGCGTCTTTGCTGCGCTCCGTGAAAGATCCTCGGGTCTCCGGCGCTATGGTCACCATTACCCACGTGGACACCACCACGGACCTGCGCTATTGCCGGGTTTTTATCAGCAGTCTGGACAAGGAAAAGGAAAAGGCCCTGATGCAGGGTTTGAAATCCGCCGCCGGGTATCTGCGCCGGGAGCTGGGCAGCACCCTGAACCTGCGCTACACCCCCGAACTGCAATTTATCGCCGATGACTCCATCGCCTACGGCGCCCATATTCTGGATATGCTCCACCATGTGAAGCCCGCCAATCCGGAAAATGAACACATTCATCTGGAGGAGGACAAATGAGAGGGCTTGACACAAAAGAGGCTGCCGCGATGCTGCGGGAGATGGATCATCTGCTGATCCTGACCCATATCCGTCCCGACGGCGACACCATCGGCTGCGCCGCCGCGCTGTGCCGCGCTCTGCGGGACCTGGGCAAGGAAGCGTTTATGCTGAAAAATCCGGGCATTACCGCCACCTATGCTCACTACGCCCAGAGCTATTGGGCCCCCGCGGACTATGTGCCGGCGCAGGTGGTGTCCGTTGACATTGCCGACCTGCCTCTTTTGCCGGAAAGCGCCCTTTCCTACGCTGGGAAGATCGACCTGGCCATCGACCACCATCCCTCCTACGCCGGATTCGGCAAGGCGTGCTGCGTCATGTCTTCCGCCGCCGCCGCGGGGGAGATCGTCTATGACATCGTGCGGGAACTGACGCCGCTTACCCCCGCCATCGCTCTGCCCCTCTATGTGGCCGTGGCCACCGACACCGGCTGCTTTGTCTACGCCAACACCACGGCTCAGACGCACCGGGTGGCCGCCGCGCTGATGGAGACCGGCATCGACTACCGCACCGCCAACAAGGTCCTCTTCCGCACCAAGAGCAAGACGCGTCTTGCCATGGAGGCGCGGATGGTCTCCCAAATGGAACTGTACGACAAGGGCCGCGTGGTGGTGATGCAGATCCCTCTCTCCCTGCGGGAGGAAATGCAGGCCACCGAGGCCGACATCGAAGAACTCAGCTCTCTGGCGGCTTTGGTGGAGGGCACCGACTGCGGCATCACGCTGCGGGAACTGGCCCCCGGCAAATGCAAGATCTCCTTGCGTACAGGCCCCCGTATCAACGCCACCGCCGCCTGCGCCAAGCTGGGCGGAGGCGGACACCGGGCCGCCGCCGGCGCCACCGTGTCCGGCTCCATGGACGACGTGAAGCGTGCCGTTTTGAAGGCCGTGGCGGAAGTGGCGGAGGCGTAAATGGCAAACGGCGTTCTCATCATCGACAAACCCGCCGGCTGGACCTCCATGGACGTCTGCGCCAAGCTGCGGGGGATACTGCACACCAAGAAGATCGGCCACGCCGGCACGCTGGACCCGATGGCCACCGGCGTCCTTCCCGTCTTTGTGGGACAGGCCACCCGGGCTGTCTCCTTTGCCGAGTCCGGACGGAAAGAATATATCGCGGGGCTGCGCCTGGGCCTTGTGACCAACACTCAGGACACCTCCGGGGAAACGCTTTCCCAGACGGAAGTCTCTGTCACCCAGGAAGCGCTGACTGCCCTGCTGCCCCGGTTCACCGGTACCATCTACCAGATCCCGCCCATGTTTTCCGCCGTGAAGATCAACGGTCAGAAACTGTACCAGCTGGCCCGCCAGGGCCGGGAGGTGGAGCGAAAGCCCAGGGAGATCATCATTTATGAGCTGGAAGTACTGAAGCAGACCGCCCCGGATACCTTTACCTTGCGGATCCTTTGCTCCAAGGGCACTTATGTCCGCACCCTCTGTCACGATATCGGACAGGCGCTGGGGTGCGGCGGGTGCATGAGCTCTCTGCGGCGCACCATGGCCGCCGGCTTCACCCTTGCGGACGCCGTGGCGCTGGAGACCGTGCAGGAAAAAGGAGACTCCCTTCTTCTGCCGCTGGAGCAGCTTTTTGCCCAGTACCCTCTGTACTGTATTGCGGAGCCTCAGGCCGAGGCGCGCTGCCGCAACGGAAATCCCTTTTCCATACCGGAAACGCTGCCCGGCGGGCTATACCGCGTCCGGGGCGGCGACGGTACCTTTTTATGTCTGAGCCAACTGGAAGGACAGGTCATGTCCTCTCTCAAAAACTTTTTCGGAGCGTGAACACCTTGAACCAAACTGTGATTGCCCTGGGTTTTTTTGACGGCGTGCATCGGGGACACGGCGCGCTGCTGCGCCGCGCCTGTGAGCGGGCGGAGATCCTAGGCGCTGTGCCGGCGGTCTTTACCTTTGACCGGCCGCCGAAGGAAGTGGTCACGGGGAAACCCGTTTTTCTCATCAACTCGCCGGAGGACCGCCGGGATCTTATCCGCCGGCTCTACGGCATTGAGCACGTCATCCTGGCGCCCTTTGACCAGCAGATGATGACCATGCCCTGGGAAGATTTTATTGAAAAACTGCTGGTGGGGCAGTACCACGCCGTTCATCTGGTGGCGGGGCACGACTACCACTTTGGCCACCGGAACCAGGGGACGCCCGAGCTGCTGCAGGCCAAGTGCAAGGCGCTGGGCATCGGCTGCGACATCATTCCCAAAGTGGAGCTTGACGGCATTACGGTCAGCTCCACCTACATCCGCCGCCTGGTGGAGGCCGGAGCCCTGGAACGGGCCGCCGCCTTTTTGGGACATCCCCATACCCTGTCCCAAACCGTCAGCCACGGACGGCGCATCGGCCGCACCATCGGCATTCCCACCGTCAATCTGGCCGTACCGGCTCATGTGCTAGTGCCTGGCAACGGCGTTTACATCTCCCGGGTCTATCTGCCTGACGGCCGCAGCTTTCCCGGTATCACCAACGTGGGGCTGCGCCCCACCGTGGGCGAAAGCAAGACCGTGTCGGTGGAGACCTTTCTGCTGGGCTTCGACGGCGACCTTTACGGGCAGCACATCCGTCTGGAGTTTTACCGGCATCTGCGCCAGGAGCAAAAATTCCCCTCCCTGGAGGAGCTGCGCCGCCAGATCGGCAGGGACATTGCCCAGGCGGAAGCCTACTTCGCGTAAATCACACAAAGCTTCGGATTTTTCAGGAAATCCGAGGCTTTTTTGCTGCATTTTATTTCCCGACCTTCTTTGCCAACCTTCTTTTGTAAAATAGAGGAAAAGGAGGCCTGATCTATGAAAAATATTGCCCTTGCCGCGGAAAAAAGGCTTTCAGTCCCCGCGGCGCGCCTGATCGGGCGTTTTTTTCTGACATTTCTACTCTCGGCCAGCCGGGTGTTTGGCAGCTATACGCCCTTCGGTCTGGCGATGGTGGCCGCCTCCGGCGCCAAGCTGCCGGGGCTGTGCGCCTTGCTGGGCGCCGGCGCGGGTGCCTTTTTATTCCTGCCCTTTGCCGCCGCCCTGCGCTATATGGCGTCCGCTATTTTGATCTACTCCGCCAGCCTGGCTTTTTTTGACACCAAATTTTTTGGCAAGCCCCTTTTCCGCCCATTGGTAGCCGCGTTCTGGCTACTGGCTGTGGAGGCCGTCTCTCTTTTGGGACAAGCCGACGCTGCCGCCATCACCGCCTGTCTTTGCGCCGCCGTTTGCACCGCCGCCGCCACCCACTACTTTGGGCAGCTTTTTTCTCAGGAAAGAGGCTCTTCCCCTTGGCAGATCGCTTTGCTGTTTTTGCTCACGGCTCTGGCCATGGCTGCGGCGCCTGTGACGCTGGGCGGCGTTTTCTCCGTGGGGCGGGCGGTATCCGCTTTGCTCACCGTTTTGGCCGCGGCTTTGTTTCCGCCCGCCACCGGCGCCGCCGTGGGCGTTTGCACCGGTCTTGCCATGGATCTGGTTAAAAACAGCGGTACGCTGTTCTTTGCCGTTACATATGGATTGGGCGGGCTGCTGGTCAGTCTGTGCCGGAACCGGCCGCGCCCCATCTGCGCGCTTTTGTTTCTGCTGCCCGGCAGCGTGCTGGCCTTTTTATTCCTGCCAAGGGACCAGATCCCCCTGATCTGTGAAATGGCGCTGGCGGCCCTGGCCTATCTTCTGATCCCCTCCGCTCTGCTGCGGGGCAAGCGGGCGGAGACCTCTGCCGACGCGGAAAAGGAAGATCCCTCCCGCAAGCAGCTGGAACAGTCGGCGCAGGCGTTCCGGGAGCTGTACGACAGCTTCCACAGCGGCACCGCGCCGCAGCCGCCGGAAAATCCCTCCGTCCTTTTTGACAGAGCCGCTGAGAAGGTCTGCCGCAGCTGCGTGCTTTGCTCCTCCTGCTGGCAAAAAAACTACAACGCCACTTACACGGCGTTCAACGACGCCACTCCCCTCCTGCTGCGCCGGGGACGCGCCATGCCCGCCGATTTTCCCGGTTATTTTAGCGCCCGATGCGTTCATTTTCCGGATTTTCTCACGGCGCTAAACGTGGAATTGCAGGCCTATCTGCTGCGGCGGCAATACCGCCTGCGGCTGCAGGCCGCTCGCTCCCAGGCCCAGGACCAGTACGCGCAGCTCAGCGACCTGCTCTCCAGCACCGCCCGCCAGCAGGCGGCGACCGTTTTTGCTCCGGAAGTGCTGGTTTCCTATGAAATTGGCTCCGCCCTTTGCCCCAAGGAGGGGGAGAACATCTGCGGCGATCAGCTTTCCGCTTTCGAGTGCGGCAGTATGCTCTATCTCCTTTTGTCCGACGGTATGGGCAGCGGCGAATCCGCCCACCGGGAGGCCGCCATGACCACCCGCCTTCTGGAGCGGTTTTTAAAAGCGGGCATCGACCCGGCGCCGTCACTGAAAACACTCAACTCCGCACTGGCGCTGCGGGGAGAGGACAGCGGCAGCTTCACCACCATCGATCTGCTGGCGCTGCACCGGGAAAACGGCGACGCCGCCCTCTACAAATACGGCGCCGCGCCTTCCTATCTCAAACGCGGCACCGCCGTTACCCGCATTTCCGGCGCGTCTTTGCCTGCGGGGCTGCAGGAAAGCCGGGAGCCACCAGACGCCACACGTCTGCTTCTTACCGGCGGCAGCTTTTTCATCATGGTCAGCGACGGCGTGGCCGACACCGAAAACGACGAATGGCTGCAAAATTTGCTCACCGGCTGGAACGGCCGCGAGCCCCAGGCGCTGGCTTCGCTGATTCTCTCCGAGGCAAAATCACGCCGCTCTTTGGAGGATGACTGCGCCGCTTTGGTTTTATACCTTCCAAAATCAGAGCAAAACGGTAAAAAGAAAGTATAACTTTTTTTCATCAGGAAATACTGGAAATATCACAGGACAGAGGAGGGCAAACTCTTGGTTAAGGGTATTTCCAGACGGGTCATCGTGGTTGATTCCCCTGACCCCCGTATTTTTGAACAGGCGATCTTTATCATCCGCAACGACGCGCTCAGCGGCAGCGGCGTCACGTCTCAGCAGTTGGTGGACCAGGCCGTGCATATCGCCAAAAACTACGCCCGCAGCCACACCGCCGAGCATTCTCGCCGGTTCCGTCTGACCCCGCTGCTGTCTGCCCTTCTGGGCGGCTGCTGCATCGGGCTTATCTGGCTGCTGGCAACGCTGATATAGCTGCCGGGTCCCTCTCTTTTGCATCGTTTTCTCCTCACTTGGGGTGAGTGCATACGCACTCACCCTCTTTTTTTCCTATTTTCTTCCCTTCCCCGGTATGCTATACTGTATCCACACCAAAAAGTGAGGAGATTCCCATGAAAATCGGCACTGTGACCATATCTTCCCGGTTGGCGCTGGCTCCTATGGCCGGCGTCACCGATCTTGCGTTTCGCCGGATCTGCGCGGAGCAGGGGGCGGGGCTGACCTGCACTGAGCTGGTCAGCGCCAAGGCGCTTTGCTATCAGGATCAAAAAAGCCGCACCCTCCTGAAGCTCTTTGACGGAGAGCATCCCGCCGCCGCTCAGATCTTTGGCAGCGACCCGGTCTGCATGGCCGAAGCCGCCGTCATTGCCGCGGAGGTCTCCGGCGCCGATTTTATCGACATCAATATGGGCTGCCCCGTGGGAAAAGTGGTCTCCAGCGGCGACGGCTCCGCCCTGATGCGGGATCCGGAAAAGGCAACCCGGCTGGCAGAGGCCGTGGTCAAGGCTTCCCCGGTACCTGTCACCGTGAAAATGCGCCGCGGCTGGGACAAGGGCAGCATCAATGCCGTGGAACTTTCCCGTATGCTGGAGCAGGTGGGGGTATCCGCCATTGCCGTTCATGGCCGCACCCGCACCCAGATGTACGCCGGACAGGCCGACTGGACCACCATCCGGGAGGTAAAAGAAGCCGTCTCCCTCCCCGTTATCGCCAACGGCGACGTTTTTTCTCCCGAAGACGCGGTGCGGATTCTTCACTTTACCGGCGCCGATATGGCCATGATCGGCCGGGGTTCTTTCGGCAATCCCTGGCTCTTTGCCCAGTGCGCCGCAGCCCTGGAGGGCCGGCCCGTCCCGCCGCTGCCGCCCCTTGCCCAGCGCTGCGACACCGTCGTGCGCCAAATTGAAATGGCCGCCGCCGACAAGGGCGAACACATCGCCGTATTGGAGGCGCGCCGCCACTACGCCTGGTATCTCAGAGGCGTATCCCACGCCAACTACTATAAAGAACAGATTGTGCGGATGAATACGCTGGAAGACGTCTACCGCGTCACCGCCGGCATTAAGAGGGATCTGGCATGAAAGACGAATATCTGTGGATCCAGGCGGCCAAAGAGGGCGACACCGCCGCCTTTGAGCAACTGATCTACGCCTACGAAAAGCCCGCCTACGCGCTGGCGCTGCGGATCTGCCAGAAGCCGGAGTACGCGGCAGAGGCCACGCAGGAGGCGTTTTTGGCCGTTTGGCGGGGACTGTCCGCCTTTCGGGGCGACGCCAAATTTTCCACCTGGCTTTACCGTTTGGTGTCTAACACTGCCATCGACCTGCTGCGGCGGGAAAAACGCCACAGCGGTACGCTGTCGCTGGACGACGAGGCTTTAAACCCCGACATCCCCGACGACCTGCGCTTTCAGCCCCAATCCCACATGGAGCGCCAGGAGCTGCGGGACGCCATCGAAGCCGGACTTGCCACATTGTCGCCGGAATCCCGGCAGGTCTTGCTGCTGCGGGAAATGCAGCAGCTGACCTATGAGGAGATCGCCGATGCGCTGCACGTGGAGCTTGGCACCGTCAAATCCCGCATCAGCCGGGCCAGGCGGCAGCTTCGCCTTTATTTGCTGGAAAACGGGAACTTTTTTGACGCGGATACGTCTTATTCCATGAAAGGAGATGCGAAATGAAATATTGTTTTGTATTTCAAGATGCCATAGAAGATTTGGCCGACGATCTCCTTCCCCAACAGCAGCGTGCTTCCCTGGAGGCCCATCTGGCGGATTGTCCCGGCTGCCGGGCCTACTACCAAAGCCTGACCGCTATGAGCGCGGGGCTGCGGGACGAATCCGACGTCGCACCGACGGCTTTTCTCCACGAAAGCATTATGCAGGCGGTAAGCGGCGCGTCTTTCCGCAAACGGCGGAAGAGGAGGGCCTGGCTCGCGGCCATAGCGGCCTGTTCCCTGTTGGTTTTGGGTGTCTCTGCCGCCGGCGGCCTGCTGGCCCGTCATAACAATACCAGCCTTTGCACCGCCGCCGACAGTAAGGCCGCCAAGGAAAGCGCCCTTCAAAGCGCCGTGTCCCCCCAGAGCGCCGGCGCCGTGTCCTCCAAGGGCGCCGTGTCCCCCCAAAGCGCCGCTGACGCCGAGGCCGTGGAGTGGCTGGAGAACAACGGCTATGTGCCGGACGCCTCCGGCGGCGTCTACACCATTACGCCCGATGCTTACGATGATCTGCTGTCCTATTTGGGGGAAACGGAAGAAAACAGCGATATCCTGATCCTCTCTGACGACAGCCAGGCCGTGCAGATCTTTCTCCCGGATCAGTGACATCACCCCGCCGTATGGGCGCGCCCCTTCTTTTATAAAAACCCGCCTTATTTTAAAAATAAGGCGGGTTTTTTGTGGAAATTTTGTTGGAGAAGGCCTCTTTTTATGATATAATACCCCTCGACAGGTTTCCACACCCTGTCCAAGCGCCGGCGCACCGGCGTTCGTTCGGCTTCAAGGCCGTTCTCTAAATAAAAAATGGGAGGAACCCGCATGAAACAACTGCATACCCGTCAACTGACCACCGCCGCTGTGGTGGGCGCCGCTTACGCGGCACTTTCGATTTTCGGCTCTGTTTTTGGTATTACCTACGGCCCCATTCAGTGCCGCTTTTCCGAGGCGCTGTGCGTCCTGCCCTTCCTGTTTCCCGAAACAGCCTGGGGCCTTTTCGCCGGATGCCTCATCGCTAACCTGCTGAGCCCCTATGGCTTGCTGGACATTGCGGTCGGGTCTCTTGCCACGCTTCTGGCCGCGCTGATCACCGCCCGGTGCCGCAGCCGCTATTGGGCTCCCCTGCCGCCCGTGCTGGCCAACGGCCTTCTGGTGGGCGGACTCATTACCTTCGAACAGGTGGGCTTCGGCGGCGGATTTCTGTCTGTGTTTTCCATCAACGCCGTCAGCATTGCCGCGGGCGAAGCGGTGGCCTGTTACGCACTGGGTCTGCCACTGCTGCTGGCTTTGCAGAAGGTGCCCTTTTTTCAGAAGATGATCGCCCAGCGCGGCAGATAAACAGCCACTATATGTAGGGATATGTGAACGCATATCCCTACATTTTTTATTTAATTTCCGCTTTTCTTTTAAAAAACGGGAATTTCTCTTGACTTTTTCTCTAAATGAAGTATAATAAATAAGCTCGCATATTGCGGGCTATCCTTGCTCTCATGAACCCATGAGGGCCAAAAGTCCAAAAGGAGGTGCAAAGTATGGCTAAAATTTCCGCCAACTATGAGGTCGTTTATCTGATCGACCCAGCACAGGGTGATGAGGCGACTGCCGCTACCGTGGCAAAGTTTCAGACTCTGGCTGAGGAAAATGGTTCCAACGTCGTGGTAGATGAGTGGGGCAAGCGCAAGCTGGCTTACGAGATCAACTACAAGACCGAAGCGTATTACGTCTTTATGTCCTTCACCAGCGGCCCGGAATTCCCCAAGGAGCTGGACCGTATCCTGGGCATTACCGAAGGCATTATGCGTTCCATGATCGTCTGCAAGGGCGAGTAAGGAGGCAGCGATATGCTTAACCGCATTATCATTATGGGTCGTCTGACCCGGGATCCTGAGCTGCGCCGTACACAAAGCGGCACCGCTGTGACGTCTTTTTCCGTGGCCGTGGACCGGGATTTCAAGTCCCAGGCCGGTGAACGGGAAACGGATTTTATTGACGTCGTCGCCTGGCGCAGTACCGCGGAATTCGTGGCAAAGTACTTTACCAAGGGCCGTATGGCCGTGGTGGAGGGGCGGCTGCAGCTTCGCGACTGGAATGACAAGGACGGCAACAAGCGCAGAAGCGCCGAGGTCGTTGCCGATAACGTGTATTTCGGAGATTCCAAACGTGACGGTGAGTCCGCCGGTTCTTACGGCGCGCCTCCGGCATACGGCTCCACTTCCGGCGGCGGTTTTACCGCTCCCGCCAGCGTTCCTTCGGAATTTGCCGAAATCGAAGAGGAGGACGGCGACTTGCCGTTCTGAAGTGCATTGACACCCACCATTTTATAAAGGAGGAACCATCCATGGCTATGGATCGCGATAACAGAACACCGCGCGGCGGCAATCGCAAGCGCAGAAAAGTCTGCCAGTTCTGTGTGGATAAGTGCGAGTATATCGATTATAAGGACGCCGCCAAGCTGCGCCGCTTTATTTCCGAGCGCTCCAAGATTCTGCCCCGCAGAACCACAGGCACTTGCGCCATGCATCAGCGTCAGCTGACCGAGGCTATCAAGCGCGCCCGTCAGATCGCTCTGCTGCCTTTCGTCACCGAATAAGCAGCGCTATCACTGAACTAAAACGCTGGAAGCATATTGCTTCCAGCGTTTTTTCCTTTTATCCCGGCAATAACCGCTTACCTACTGATGTGCCTTTCTATTTTTGTCACCTTTTCCAGCGGAATGGGATGGAAAACGCCCAGATAAAGCGAGTCTTCCGTCATATCTGCCAAATAGATGTCCCTGTATTCCGTCTCGGGGCCTATCAGCCCGTCCAAAAATCGGCGGCTGTCCAGATCAATGTCCACCGTCTGATGGATAAAATCGCGGCGGCCCATGTCTTGAAAAGCGGTCAGATCCTCTTTGCTTTTTTTATCTGAGACCTCTATTTTCACGATATAGCTTTTGGCCACCGCGCCGATCCTTACACTGCTTTTCTCCGGACATATATAGAAGAGAAAGCGGTCGTCCTCGCCTACCGGATAGGCATCCGCCGGGCCGTCATTCCAATCGCTCAGCGTCACGGTACAGCATTGCATAAAACAGTCCTTATACGCGGGCTTGCCAGTTGTGGTCTTCTCCTGCGGCGTGGCCTGGAGCAGCTCATCCACTGTCATATGAAAGACCTGTGCCAGGCGCATGATATTTTCAATATCAGGTATTCCTCTGCCGCTCTCCCATTTGGCAACGGCCGATCTGGAAACACCGATCTGCCTCGCCAGTTCCTCCTGCGAAAGCCCTCTGTCTTTTCGTGCCTTTATCAGCATCTCTCTCAAATTCATAGAATCTTTCTCCCTGTCATGTTATCTGCGCCTATCGTACCGCACTTGCCTCCGTTACGCACGTCTTTTTTCGTCACAGAGTTGTTACGATCCGTCACACCTGAGAAATTGCCGGAAAAAAAATATGGCGGCAGGCTTTTGTGCCTGCCGCCGTATCTTTTCATTGACCGGTCATGATCTTCAGGATCACACGATCCGTTTCCCGCATGCCCTGGCTGGCCAGTATGCCCACATTCTTAATGGTATCTTCCGCTTCCGCCCCCACAATCCCGTCGCCGGAGTGGAAGTTATTTCCTTTTTCAAACATTTCATAGCCCAAAATGCCGCAGTTGACGCCCATGGCAATCTTGCTGGCACAGGAAGCTTTGGCGCCGTCGCAGATGCAGCCGGAGATCATGGCCACCGCGTTGATCAGCGTATGGCAGATGCCCTCATAGCCCGCGCCGTGGAGCCACGCAATGGCACACCCGGCACCCACGCCCGCGCTGACCGCGCCGCAATAAGCGGAGAGGCGACCGATGCCTGTCTTCTGATGGATGGTCACCAGATCCGACAGCGCCACCGCCCGCAGAATCTTTTCTTCGGAGGCACCCAGATGCAATCCGTAGCGCCACACCGGCACGGAGGCCGTAATGCCCTGGTTGCCAGACCCCGAGCAGATCACCACCGGCATTTCGCAGCCGTTCATCCGCGCGTCCGATCCGGCCGCGGCCCAGGCCCTCGCTTCCGTGGCAATATTGCCGTCGGCCTCTGCAAGGAGCGTAGAGCCAATATTAGCGCCCCAGTTATGCTCGAGCCCCTCTTTCGCAATGGCGCTGTTATAGCGGATCTGCGGGGCTATCAGAGGTTCAATCTTCTCAAGAGGAACGGTTTCAACAAAAGTGAGAATGTCTTGGAGATTGAGAATGGTCTTGTCGGTCAGGCTGTCTTCCGCCGAGTCGGAATGCGGCTTTTCTAACAGGGCAGTCCCGTCTTTTTCCATATAAATGATGTTGGTATGGTTGTTTGCCACATGAACCACGGCTTTGTGGCCTTCGCGCCAGCCGGTCAGCCGGATATCCAACATACGGGGCGTTTCGGGGCAGGTCACGGTAATGGGCGTGGTATCCATAAAGTCCTGAACGGCCTGGCTGTCGCTGTCACTGACGTTGGCGATCACTTGCAGTTCCGCATCGGGATCTCCCGCCACAAGTCCCACCGCAATGGCGGCTTCAATACCGCGGCGCCCACCGGTATTGGGCACCACCACGCTCTTTACATTTTTTAAAATGTTGCCGCTGACTTCGGCCAGCACTTTTTCCGGTTTACCGCCCAACACCGCGCGCAGCTTCGCAGCACAATACGCAACAGCGATGGGCTCTGTACACCCGGTGGCCAGAAGGAGCTCCTCCTTCAGGATGGCACAATAGGCCTCCATTTTTTTCGCATCCAGCATTTTAACATTCTCCTTTTTTGCTTTATCATTTTATATTTCGCGTTAAGCGCGGAAATATCACAGCTGCTCCGGTATTTGCAGCTCCTCTGGCACCTGCAGGTCATCGGTATTCACCCAATCCTGCACGTTCACCACCTCATAAGCCACAGCCGTCCGGCGGATGACCACCCGGGCAATGCCCGCATTGATGACCGTTCTGCGGCACATGGCGCAGGAAGTGGCATCCGGCAGCAACTCTCCCGTTCTGGCGTCCTTCCCCACCAGATACAGCGTTGCCCCGACCATGTCGCGGCGGGACGCCGAAATAATGGCGTTCGCTTCGGCATGAACGCTGCGGCAGAGTTCATAGCGCTCTCCCCGGGGCACACGCAGCGCCTCACGGGTGCAAAAGCCCATGTCCACGCAGTTTTTGCGGCCTCTGGGGGCCCCGTTGTAACCTGTGGCAATGATTTCGTCATTCTTCACGATAATGGCGCCGTACACTCTTCGCAAACAGGTGGCACGCTCCAAAACGGTTTGGGCAATATCCAGGTAGTAGTTCTCTTTGTTAATACGATCCATATGGTCTCCTCTTCCGGCGAAGATTGTCATGTATTGGTTTTTTTGTTTATTATATGCTACTTTACCTTGCAGTGCAAGAATTCCATGGTCTTTGGCAGACTACAAAGTCCACAAAATTAAGGAGGGTCTTTTGCCTTTTCCGTCAAAAGAATGGCTGTGACCCGCGAATATGTGCGGATCCTGACCCCGTATATAAAAAGCAGGAGAGTACATTCCTTTGAAATGCGCACCCCTGCCTGTCTTGCAAGACATCACAGCGGGATATTCGGTGCGCACCCGCTGTGATGTCTTGCAAAAGAAAAAGTCCTGCAACCAACGGTTACAGGGCTTTTTTGAGCTGCTGGGCAGATTCGAACTGCCGACCTCATCCTTACTACTCCCCCGGTCGCGATACAGTGGTGCTGCCGCCAGCCAAGACCTTTGAAGATGTATATGGCTATATGCTTGTGGCTCAGGTGGACAATTACGCCATCGCTACGCCATATATCAATGTTCTTGAAACAATCCAGGAAACAATGGAGTACCACAAAGATGATACCGCGGAGTATTAGGCATACACACAAGAATCACAATTAGGCAGCCAATCATAAATTTTTTCAAGGTCGAATCTATTTTGATGCCCATCTTTTTGTTACGCAAAAAACCAGAAATAAAGAAAAAAGCAAATCCAATTGTTCCAACAAATAAAGTAATTCCAACAACGAGGCTCTTTGTAGATGCAGGATATATCTTTAGTTTCAAAACAATTGCCCCTACCATTGAGACTAGTATCAGAATAATTCCAACCATCATGCCTTTTGTCATATAGGGGTCATGGCGGCTAATAAATAGAGCAGCAACGCCAGCTATTATGACCACTACAAGAATGGAAACATACAGTGCTGGCGGCATTTGATTTATTAGAGTATTCATATAAAGTTACCTCATTCACCTAGCCATTTAGGCTTAACGTAATCTACTCCATAGTTAATTACCGTACCAGCAAGCATCGTAAGTCCGCCGCCGACAATTGCACCAACTCCGAAAGAAGCACATAGCGCTGCAATTCCCGCACCGGCCAAAGCTCCCACAGCTAATCCAACCGCATCTATTACAATGGCTGTTCCTTCATCCCATCCGTTATAGTTGTGGAAGTCTTCAATAACGTCATATGCAAAAAAAGCTATGGAGGCAGCGCCTACCGTTTTCCCTGCCCTCCTTGTAAACCGTGCGAGCGAGCCTGTATTTTTAGCCACTCGCATGGCGTTGGTAAACGGGAGATTTTCAACCTTTACCCGCAGCTTGTTGTTAATGACACGCCCAGAGACCGCGTCCAGTGTGCCTGTCGCGACGGATAAGCTTGCCTCGCGGACAATATTTGTGTCATTCTCCCTGGCAGCGGGCGCAGGCATGGAAACAGTTCTTCCGCCCGAAACGACATTGCCGCTTCTCCAATAATAGCACCGGCCACAGCCCCTGCAACTACCCACCAGCCCTGACCAGCATCATCTTTTCTTGTGGTCGGGTTATTGCTACAATACGCAAACATATTGTTGCCCAGCATATCATTGTTCAGCTGGGAATCCGCGTTGATGAACCGTCCCATTCCCGGGTTATAGTAGCGGCTCTGGAGGTAGTAGAGGCCTGTTTCCTCGTCGTAGACGTAGCCGCGGTAGCGGAAGGGATTGGCCTTGCCGAGGGTGGCTGCCAGGGAGCCGGTGGTAGACAGCAGCTTGCCCCAGGCGTCATAGGTGTAAGCCACCACCTGATTCCCCGAAGCGTCCACCAGACCCAGTATATCACCCTGTGCGTTTTTCAGGTAGAAATATTTGGTGCTGCCGTAAGTCACGGAGGATGGGCCGGTGCTGTCGTAGGTATAGTGCAGGTTGGTGGTGCCATAGGTGCTGTTGGTCAGCGTACCATTTAGGTATGTATAGGTCTGGTTGATGCCGCCGGTGACCGTCTTTTTGATCCGCTGCCCGTCTGTGTTGTAGGTATAGCTCACCGTGGCGCCGCTCTTGGTCATAGAGGCCAGCTGCCGCCCGTGCTGCCAGTTATACGTCCATGTGCCGTGCCCGGTCATGTTGCCGATGGCGTGCTGGTAATGGCCTGACCGTTGTAGCTGGTCAGCAGATCCTTCCATGTGCTGTCGCCGTAGCCATAATTCACGGTGGAAAGGACGGTGCCCAATGCCCCGGTGGTGTAGGCGTACTCCCGCTTGGCCGTGATGTTGCCGCCGGCATTGTAGGTGTACGTCCATGTCTTGCCTGCCGCCTGATTGTTTTCACGCACCAGCTGGTCAAGGCCGTCGTAGACATAACTGACAGCAGTACCGCCGCCGGTGACCGTAAGGATATTCCCATGGCTATCATAGGTGTAGGAATATGTTTTGTCAACCGCCGTTCCCGGTGCATCCACGTTCCATGTCTTTACCTGCGCCGTGGTAGAGGTGGTAGAAGAATCCACATAGCCTATGTTGGTGGTGACAACGCTTGCAGTGCCGTTTTTGGTCAGCATCTGCGTCAGACGCCCCGTGCCGTCGGCGGCATAGGTGTAACCGGTGGTGACGCCGCCCTGTGAGCTCGAAGTCAGGCGATTGTCGTTGTCATAGGTATAACCGGTGGTATACACTGTGCCGCTGATGTTTTGGGTCTGGGAGGACAGGTTGTTCTTTTCGTCATAACGCCACTGGGCGGTGTTGTTGTACCCGGAACCACTCTCATCATAGCGCATGAGGCGGTTGAGAGCGTCGTAATAATACTTGATTCTGTTCCCCGCACTGTCCTTGACAATACCAATGTTGCCATCGTTGTCATATTGCGTGGCAACCTCCAGCCGTGTCCAGCCGTTTGTATTTGACTTGATGCTGTCGCTGACGACGGAGGCTGTGGTGCTGCTGATAGGGCCAATACCGATCTGTGCGCCGCCTCCGCCTCCACTGGTCATATTGATCGTTTTTACATAAGCCGAAAGCGTATAAGTGTGGCCGGGCTGAACGGGATAGCAGTCCTCCGTAAAGGGGCGAGCAATCACCATCGCCCCATTGGAAGGCGGCGTCATGTAAATGCAGCTGTTGCCCAGATAGTGGTCTGACAAGGTGAAGTCCCAGTTGGGACCATAAGGACAGCCCGGGTTGGTAGCCCATGCAGCTACCGCTTCAAAACTGCCGTTATAGGCCATGTTGCCCACGGTGTTTTGGAGCTTGGACGCCAGATTCAACTGATTCAGGCGTCCGCTGCCGCTGCTTTCATTGCGCTCGTATTTGGCAAACTGTGCCTTGCCCTCTTCATTCTGCGTGGACACCGTATTGCCCCAGTCGTTGAATTGCTTGGTCTCCTTATGTCCATTCTGATCGGTGAGCGTTGTTTGGTTGTGGAGAGTGGCAAGGATCGGCTATACGGCGCTGAAACAAACCATCGTCTGCACGTTCTTCCACGGTGTCAACCACATTCCGCATACCAAACGATAGGCCGCGAATATGACCTGCTCTTGCTTCCGCTACCGTCTGTTCGTCCGTAATGTCTGCATCGTAGTGCAGCCCAATTTCGTCCTCGTGCAATTTAAGATTTCCGGCGCGTGTTTCTGCAATCACTCTGTCCGGGTCATGGTCAACGGTCATGGGCACATTGTCTGCTCTGTCAAGTGCGCCCTGAAACGCTCTCGGCTCGATTTCCTCAATAACCTTGCCGTGCGGCGTGATCACCGGGCGGCTTTTTTTCTCTGTCACATTGACATAGCCAGAAATGTGCGCGCCGTCTGCTCTGATTTCAATTCTCATATTTCCACCTCCTAAAAATGGGTATAAAAAAGCACGGTGTATTGCTGCACCGTGCTTAATTATTTGATTGTGATACTATTCTCCCCCTCCGAGGCGGGTCACTAAGCTGACTGCCATTTTACCGCGGTCGGAAAGTTTATCAAGCCGATTGCTTTCTTCGGCTTCAACTTCAAACGCCGCGTCCTGTATGGCGCACAGCGTTTCTTCATTTTCCTCTGTTTCTCCGACTTCAATTCCAAGCTCGGAGCGAATGAACTCTATTTCTGCTTTTGAAAATTTCATTTTGCGCCCCTCCTGTACATAATTGTAACGATATTTCCGTTTTTACTGTTTACAACAACTCTATTGCCCCCGGTATCATAAGTATTACACGATGAATCTGTTTTAGACTTGTTTGGTTTTGCTTTCAGAGTGTCTTTAATCTGCCCCGGTGATAAGTTCCGTTGCGCGGCTCTGTCGTATGTGTGTTGGCTGATGCCCGTTATTTCTATTCCATCAGAGGTTTTCACTCCAACGAGTTCTTTAGAATACCTCTTTCTCTCTGCGCTGTCAAGCGTTTTTTGCTGAATGGTGGGGAACGGCTGGGTAAGACAATGACCAGCTACCGGGAACAGTTCTTCACACAGGATTACGCGCATCCCGGGCAGCAGTACAGGACATATAGCCCGCAGCAGGACGCCAGTGACCGGATACAGACGGCTATATCCGATATCTGTGTCAGCATGAAAGCAGAAGACTATCTGACGCTGCCGGACTACATCGAGGATATTGTTCCGGTGGCGCTGGATGCGCCGGCGAAAAAAGCCTACGACAAACTGGAGCGGGATATGCTGCTGGAGATCGACGAGGATACCGTTACCGCCGGCAGCGCCGCCGTATTGATCAACAAGCTTCTGCAGCTGTGCGATGGCGCCGTGTACGGTCTGGAGCACAAGGCTATGGAAATACACCCCTGCAAGATCGAAGCGTTTCTGGAGGTTATCGAGCAGCTGCATGGAGAGCACGCACTGGTGTTTTACAATTTCCAACATGACCGGGATCGAATTCTGGCGGTGCTTAATAAGTCCGGCCTGCGGGTTCGGGTCTACAAGGGTCCTGAGGATGAACAGGCGTGGAACGCCGGAGAGGTCGACATACTGCTGGCCCATCCCGCCAGCTGCGCATACGGGCTGAATTTGCAGCGCGGGGGCCATCACATCATTTGGTTTGGGCTGACGTGGAGCCTGGAGCAGTACCAGCAGGCCAACAAGCGTCTGCACCGTCAAGGGCAGCAGCACCCGGTCATCGTGCATCACCTCGTCGTGCAGGGCGGCGTGGATCAGGACGTCATGGCAGCCCTGCAAAACAACAGGGTGATACACAAGAGTGTTTGATGCAGGCCCTGAAAGCAAGGATTGAGAGAGCGAAAGGAGAAGCTGATGGAAAATAGAACTTATGGCGAGATCTACGCAGAAAACTGCCAGCTGCGGGATAAGCTGCATGATATGGACCTCCGCATTTCCGACCTGGTCGCAGCACTGAATGCCGAACAGGCCAAAGTGGCGCGGCTGGTGGAGGCGAACAGAAGTATCCGGCAGAACAGCTATACGGCGGACGCCGTAAAGGCGATGGTGGAGGGCATCCAATGAAAATATACATAGCTGGTAAGATTAACGGCGATCCGGGATACCGCGAGAAATTCTCTGCAGCGGCAGCAAAATTCAAGTCAACAGATTCTGTACTGTCTCCGGCAGTTCTGCCGGGCTGCATGTGTAACGCCGATTATATGCATATCTGTTTTGCCATGATCGACGTGGCCGACAAGGTTGCCTTTCTGCCGGATTGGAAAGATTCCGAGGGAGCGATGCTGGAGCACCAGCACTGCAGGTACACCGGGAAAGCGATTATTTATTTGTGAGGTGAGAAAGTGACGAACCAAGATAAAAAGGCCTACCTGCTTCGATACCGCATCGCAGATGCAGAAATCAACGATATGCTGCGGGAGAAAGAGCACATCATGTCGAGGCTGACACGTATGACCACGACAATCAGCGGAATGCCACATGGAGGTGGTGAATCGGGCAAGCTGACCGACGGCGTGGGAAAGCTGGTGGAGCTGGACAGGGAGATTGATTCCCGTGTGGACAGGCTGGTGGAGTTGCGGCGCGAGATTGAAGAGCACATTGCAGCGCTGGATAGCGACACACAGCGCCGATTGCTTAGGCTGCGCTACATAAATGGAATGACATGGGAGCGCGTTGCGGTAGAGATGGGGTATGAGCGCCGGCAGACAAACCGGATACACGGATACGCATTGATGTCCTTGAATGTCACATAAAAGCTGATTATGGACGCAGACAAGCAGATTGAAGTATATAGGGCGAAACGATTTGCCATTGAGAAAGAAAACGGCTTTACAATCGCGAGCGCACTGAGGGCAATCCCTAAAAAGCCAGAAACAAAGATTAACCCTCTGCTGGATGCGTTACGGGGTGACGCTGATGCTGTATGAAAAAGCCCTTGATTATGCCAAACGGTGCATAGCCGGAGAGGAAATTACCACGCCGGAGGTTAAAACGCAATGTGAATGGTTTGTAGCGGACTTAGAAAAGCAAAACAGCGCTAATTATGCGTACTATTTCGACCATAAAAAGCTACTAATTGTTGAAAATCTGCTAAAGATAATGAATTTTGCAACCGGCATCGGCGTGGTGGGCAAGCGAATATATAATGGTCTGGAAGATTTCCAGGCCTTTTTTATTGCCAATATCTTTGGGTGGCGGTGCAAATCAGACCGCGATAAGTTTCGATACCGCGAGGGAGTGTTGTTTGTCCCACGCAAGAATGCAAAGACGTTTATAGTGGCGCTTGTGCTTATCGTTCTGATGCTGACCGAGGAAAATTACAGCGAGTTTTATTCAATCTGCCTTGACCGCGATTTGGCGGGCGAGGTCAAGAAAGCCATCCGGCAAATTATAGAAGCAAGCCCGGCACTGACGGAATATTTCAAGATTCCAAAAACATTATCCGGGCGCGTTGAGTGTTCGCTGACGCACAGTTTCTACTAGCCAAGAACAACCGAGGCAAACAGAAACAACGCCATTCGCCCGTCAGCTTTTATCGCTGACGAATACGGCGCAATGAAAGACAATTCCAACGTGGCGGCTATGAAGTCTGGGCAGTTGAACGTAAAAAATCCGCTTATGTTCAAAGTGACCACGGCGTACGCAGAGGACAAGTCAATCATGCTGGATGAACTGGATTATCTGAAAAAGATATACGCCGGGACGGAAACCGACGACCGCTTGTTTGCTCTGCTTTACTACGCGCCAGAGGAACATCTATGGGACGATATCGGGCTTGAAATGGCCAATCCTCTGCGGGTTCCGGAGAACTACTATGAGATCAAGCAGAGCCGCGCAAAGGCACTGGCGAAACCTTCAGAGCGAGAAGAATTTCTGACGAAGCACATGAATTACTCTGTACCGAGTAACAGCGGCGAGGAATTTATCAGCATCGACACTATGAAAAAGTGCCGCAATGAAACGCCGTTTGACTGGGCGGGGCGTGATGTGTATGTCGGAATCGACCTTGCCATGACAAATGATAACTGCGCCGTGGCTATGGTGTGCGCCGACGGTGACAAGATAGCGGCAAAGGCATGGTCATTCATTCCGGCCGACAAGATTGACAGCAAAAGCCAGATGGAACGGACGGATTACAAGCGTTTCATTCAGCGTGGTTCATGTTTTCCGTGCGGTGATGAGGTTGTTGACTATGGATTCATAGAAAAATTCATCATGGACATACCCGAAAAGTACGGCGTGAACGTGGTGCAAATTGGATATGACCGATATAACTGCATCAGCACGGCAAACAAGCTAGATGTAGCTGGTTTTGAATGCGTGGAAGTAAAACAGCACTCGAGCGTCCTTCACCCGCCGATTAAGCTGATTCAGGAAATCGTTTTAGGCGGGAAATTTGAATACGACGCCGATCCGCAATACGAAGCAAACTTTCAAGCGGCGCGGGCGCTGTATGACACCAACCTGAATATGTATCTGGCGAAGAAAAAAGCACAGGCAAAATTGACATGCTGATGGCTACGGTTGATGCGGTGTATCTGCTCCAGCAGGACATGCTTTTCGGCAGTGATGTATTTGTAGCACAAACATAAAAAAACCGCCAAGGTTATTCCTCGGCGGCATCGTCCAAATATATTTTTTGGTTTCCCTTTGTTTCAAAGCAAAGCCTTACATTCAAAAAACGGCACAGCTTAATTAAGTCATCTGATGAAAAACTTCCCCGGCTTAGCTTATTGTTAAAAGATTGTGCGGACATTCCAAAATAGTTTGCAGCATCTATGTTCCGCTTGCCGCATAGCGCAAGCAAAGCCTTTACTTTATCTGATACAGACATTTAAACACCTCTTTCTTTAATAATTATAAACTATATTGATTAGATATGTCAACAAAAAAATTTAAAAAATAATCAAATAAGTGTTAACAATATAATCAAAAACGTGTATAATTTAATTATGGAAGGAGGTAAGGCAAATGAGTAAGCAGAAAAAAAGCGGAAACCAAGACAAGACCATCAAAATCATCGTCTTGGTAACCGCAATCCTAAACCTCATCAAGACACTGGTTGACATAGTCAAACAGTGCACCGGATAAGGGGCGGGGAGGGAAACCTCCCCCTAAGAAAAGGATAAACGAAACTGCTTCATTTGTCAAGAAAATATGAGAATAACTTTAGACTTGGCGGAAATTGTGTTAAGCGTTGTGACAATCATTTTGATTGCGCGAAATTGGAGGAAATGAAAATGACTTGAAAAATAAGAGCGTGCGCCCAAGGCGGATTTTGCGCTGGAAAAGATGCGCAAAAATATATTGATAGCCATAAGTAAAAAGGACGAAGGGTCGCTGCTCCGGTAGCGGCTCTTCGTTTTGTAAACATAAGGGGGGCAATATGGCATTTTGGAACAGAAAAAAGCCGGAAATCCGGGCTGACACAGATGGAACGGTATCGTTTGATGACGCGCTGTTGACCGCTCTGCTTAACGGCGGAACAGTCACGCGGGAAATGGCTTTGCAAGTGCCTACCGTCAGCGGAGGCATTGACCTGATCGGCAACATCATCGCGTCAACGCCAATTAAGCTATACAAGGAAAGCGACGGCAAGGCAGTCGAAGTCAAGCAGGATGACCGTCTGCGGCTGCTGAACGATGAAACCGGCGACACGCTGAACGCAAACGAATTTTGGAAGGCAATTACGCGAGATTACTTCCTTGGCAAAGGCGGCTATGCCTACATCAACCGAGAAAAGGGCGCGTTCAAGTCCATCCATTATGTGGACGAGCAGTGCATTTCCGTCCAGACAAACACCGACCCGATTTTCAAGGACTTTGACATTCTGGTTCAGGGCAACAGTTACAGACCGTTTGACTTTATTAAGATTCTGCGGAACACGAAAGACGGCGCAACAGGCGTTCCCATTACGCAGGAAAATGGCAAACTTATCGAAGTTGCCTATACATCACTTGTGTTCGAGAAAAGCATGGTCAAGCGTGGCGGTAACAAGAAAGGATTTTTGAAATCTGACAACAGACTTGATGATGCTTCTCTTAATACGCTTAGAACAGCTTTTTCGAGGCTGTACAGCGGTGATAGCGAAGGAACAGAAAACTTTGTTGTTCTGAACAAAGGCACTGACTTTAAGGAATCGTCAAATACCGCCGTTGAATTGCAGCTAAACGAAAACAAGCTGTCCAATGCGGCGGAGTTTTCAAAGATTTTCCACATTTCTACAGACGTTATGGGCGGCAAGGCAACAGAGACCAACACGGCAAGCCTTGCAAAACTGGCGGCTATTCCGCTTATGGTCACGATCCAGTGCGCTTTGAACAAAGATTTTCTGCTCGAAAAAGAGAAAGGGGTTTTTACTGGGCGTTTGACACAAAGGAATTGCTTAAAGGCGACAAGCAAAGCCGGTTTGCAGCATACAAAACCGCGCTGGATGCCAACTTTATGCAGATCGATGAGGTGCGCTTTGCCGAGGACATGGAACCACTTGGGCTGAATTGGGTGAAGCTTGGGTTGCAGGATGTGCTGTATGACCCGCGGACACAAACGGTATACACGCCGAATACAAACAAGGCCAGTAAAATGGGAGAAGAAACATTACCAGATAGCACGGACGGTGGTACACTGCAGGAAGAAGAGCGGGCGCAGCCGCGCGATAAGGATGGAAGATTTGCAAGCACCGGAAGTTCTGAAGGCGGGGCGTATAAGAAACCAAGCGGTTTTTCAAAAAATAAAAATGGAGAAGTAGACCTGCGCCCACAGATCCTCAAGCCCATTCGGTGCCGGTGTACCGGTCAGCTCTACGATACGGGAAATGCGGCTGCGTACCAGCTTCAGCTTTTTGAATCGCTTCGCCTGCGCGTTCTTGAAGCTGCTACTTTCGTCCAGGACTACAAAATCAAAGGGCCAGTCCTGCTGGTAGTAGTCTACAAGCCATGGGATACTCTCCCGGTTGATCACCCAGATATAGTGGTGTGTCCTTTCCGCAGCAATACCGCATAAGCGATAAGGGGCGAGCCTTACTGCAATGCAGAAGGGCTAAAATTATCATCGAGATACGCGCTTGGGTTACCCTTGCTATTGCCTTAGCAGCTTTCATAAAGTCCTTCTTCTTTTAACGGAAGAAAGAGGCTATGATTGCCAACAGCGATAAAATAATCGTTGCGTCTTGGATGTAGCCAATGCGTTTAATCGGTCTTTCTTCTCTGCGCTCCTCCTCTTTGTCGAGTTCTGCCCAGTGGGCTAATTCTTCAGGGGTTGGCTTATAGGGGGTCATGTGTATCACTCTTTCCCTGTTTTGATGATTTCAAGTTTCATACGTCCTCCTTTCTCCTTTCGATGATTTTCTCCAGCGCACCGTTCAGCATGGCCTCTGCGTTTTTCGGCTCCCGATGGCCGTTGACCACTGTGCTGAGATATTTCGAGTTC
>Ga0183100_1000230_pt1 | contig 62790 bp, 62 predicted proteins | sample Biomet2_FD_127789 | JGI IMG/M metagenome (GOLD analysis project Ga0183100, IMG submission 127789) | Microbial communities from bioreactor (seeded with anoxic lake sediment) at LBNL, California, USA - Biofuel metagenome 2 | ecosystem: Engineered > Bioreactor > Anaerobic > Unclassified ...
TGGGCTGCGGCCCCCCTCTATGGATACTTCCCCCGGGGTTTGGACGGAGAAGCGTGGGGACGGGGTTATGCCCCGCAGCGCTTCGCTGGCGGGGGATGGAAAACGAGGGATGGGAAACGAAAAGCAAAGATCGGGCGGATACCGCGAGAAAACCCGCTCAGCACACAAAGACCTGCCACCGTGCAAGACCCGCCACCGTGAAAAACTCCTCCTCGGCACATAAAGACCCCGCCCACCGCTCAACACTCCGCTCAACACGCAAAAAAACCTGCTTACCGCACAAAAAAGACCAATATTTTGCCTTGTTGCATACCTTTATGCAACGGCGCATACAACCTTTCGACTGTTTTCCCTTACAGACGAAAGCATTTTTTTGCGCCAATCCACGAAAGAAGGAGAGCTGACATGGAGCAAATGACCCTCTATCGCCCGAAGATCGGAGCGGAACAGGTGCGCGAGGCCGCGCAGATCCTGAAAAAGTACAAGATCGGCAAAAAACATCTGGAAGAGCGCATTATCGACAACGAACAGTTTTGGAAACTACGCCACTGGGAGCAAATGGAAAAGGACGGACAGGGCGGCAATCCCGACGACCCCCAGCCCGCCAGCGCCTGGCTGGTGAACTGCATCCTGGGCAAACACGCCGACGCTATGGACGCCTACCCCCAGCCCACTGTGCTGCCTCGGGCCGAGGACGACCGGGCCGAAGCCCAGCGCCTCACCCGCATCCTTCCCGTCATCCTCAAGAAAAACCAGTTCAAACGTACCTACGCCAACTGCTGGTGGTACAAGCTCAAGTCCGGCTGTGCCGTCTACGGCGTCTTCTGGGACAACACCAAGCTGGGCGGCCTGGGCGACATCGCCATCCGCAAAATGGACATCCTCAACCTCTTCTGGGAACCGGGCGTCACCGACATCCAGGATTCCCCCCATTTCTTCTCCACCGAGCTGGTGGCCAATGACGAACTCCGCCGCCGATACCCCTTTTTGGAGGGCAAGCTCGCCTCCGGCGGCAGCACCGTCAGCCGCTACCTCTACGACGACACCGTGGACACCTCCGGCAAATCACTGGTGGTGGACTGGTACTATCACACCGAGGTAAACGGACGAAAAGTGCTGCAATACTGCAAATTTACCGGAGAAAACGTACTGTACGCCACGGAAAACGACCTGACTGTGCCTGCCGAGACCGTGCAAAGCGGTGTGGACGACAAGGCACAGCCCCTCTTTGCCCGGTTCCCGGTGGGCGTGCCCATGGCCAGCCGGGGCTGGTACGACCACGGCCTCTACCCCTTTATCTTTGACCCCCTCTTCCCAGAGGAGGGTACCCCCTGCGGCTACGGCTACATCGACCTGTGCAAGTCGCCCCAGAAGCAGATCGACCTCATGAACCAGGCCATTCTCAAAAACACCCTGGCCGCCGCCACGCCCCGCTTCTTCATCCGCGGCGACGGCGCCCTCAACGAGGCCGAATACGCCGACTGGACCACACCCTTCGTCCACACCAACGGCAACCTGGGCGCCGATTCCATCGCCCCCATCCAGTCCGCGCCGCTGCCCGGCATCTATGTCTCTGTCCTCAACAGCAAGATCGCCGAGATGAAGGAGACCGCCGGCAACCGCGACGTGGCCAACGGCGGTACTGCCTCCGGCGTCACCGCCGCCACCGCCATCGCCGCCTTGCAGGAGGCAAGCGGTAAGCTCAGCCGCAACATGATCGCAGACAGCTACGAGGTGTTTTCCGATATGGTGACCATGTGCATCGAGCTGATCCGCCAGTTTTACGACTTGCCCCGCCAGTTCCGGCTCCTTGGCCCCCTGGGCGCTTCGGAGTTTGTCAGCTATGACAACCGCGCCCTGCGCCTCCAGACAGACGACCCCACCGGCTACCGGGTGCCGGAGTTTGATCTGGAGGTGGCAGCCCAGGACGAGAGCCCCTACAAGACCATGGAGTACAACCAGCTGGCTCTCCAGTTCTTCCAGTTGGGCTTCTTCAACCCCGCCCTTGCCGACCAGGCGCTGGGCTGTCTGGATATGATGGACTTTAAAAATAAGGATCATCTCATGGCCGCCATCACACGCAACGGAACCCTCGCCCAGGAAAACCAGCGGCTCAAAACGCAGCTCTATCAGATCGCCCTGGTGGTTGACAAGCTGCGGGGCACGCATCTGTCGGAGAAATTGCAGGGAAGCACCGAACCTGCGGAGAAGCTGCCGAAAACGGGTGTAAAGCAAAATGACCTGCCAGTTAAAACGGCGGTACAACGGCGCATGGACAAGGCTCGCGCCACCGCCCGGGGCGTCACTCAGCCCCAATGATCCGGATATGCTATGAGCCCGGCGCCCACCGTTTGACCGCCGACGGCCACGCGGGCTTCGCCCCCCGGGGACAGGACATCGTCTGCGCCGCCGTGTCGGCGCTGCTCTTTGCCCTCATCGGCGATCTACAGCAGCGCCCCCATACCTTGCGGCGGTTGGACATTCAGCCGGGCCATGTGGTCATCGCCGGTGCGGAAGAGGACTGCGAGGCGGCATTTTCTCTGACGGTGGAGGGCTTCCGCCAGATCGCCATGCGGTATCCGGCCTTTGTGGCCGTTACCATAAAAGGGTCGTGACCTGCCACGGACAAGGGAAAGGAGTGTATTTCCATGGAAAATCGAGCAATTTGTCAAACGTGGGACCTTCAGCTTTTTGCCGGGGAGGAAACCCCTACAAATGATTCTGTAAAGTCAGAATACTTGACAGATAAAACGGGCGGAGAAACCACCGCGCCTCCCGACGCCGGGGAGGCACCTGACGCGGACGCCTTTGAAGAACTGATCCGGGGCCGCTACAAAAAGGAATTTGACCAGCGGGTGCAGAAGATCCTGGATGGCCGCTTTCGCAAGGCCCGGGAGGAGCAGGAGACGCTGGAAAAAATGCGGCAGGAGGACGACCGCCGGCGTGCCGGCGAGGCGGCCCGCGCCCAGGAGACGCTGCGCCGTCTGGAGCAGAGCGCTCCGGACATTGCGGCCGTGTACCCCGACTTCGACTGGCGGGAGGAACTGAAAAACGAGACCTTCGGCCATCTGGTGGCCGCCGGGGCCGATCCACGGAGCGCCTATGAGGTGGCGCACCGGGACGAAATTTTGCACCGGGCCATGCGTTACAGCGCCGACCGCACCCGGGAAGAGGTGGCCCGTTCCCTGGCCGCCCGGAGCCGGGTGCCCGAAAACGGCACCGCCGCCCAGGCCGCCGCCGTGCTGCGCGCCGACCCCGCCCTCCTCACCCCGGAGGAACGGCAGGACATACGCCGCCGCGTCCAAAACGGAGAGAAGATCCGATTCTGAAATAACCGACAAATATTGACTATAAAGGAGAAATACTATGCATACTTTGAACCTTGATTTGCAGCTCTTTGCTGCCGAGCCCAACACCCAGGTGTCCACCCAGGGCACGCTGAGCCCTGAAATGAAGACCTACTACGGTATGGAACTGCTGGAAAATGCCAAGCCGGAGCTGGTTCACAACCAGTTCGCCGCCACCAAGGCTGTCCCTGTGGGGGGCGGCAAGACCGTGGAGTGGCGTAAGTTCGGCTCCTTTGAAAAGGCACTGACACCCCTCGCCGAGGGCGTGACCCCCGACGGCAGCGGCATCACCGTCAGCCACATCACCAAGGAACTGGCCCAGTACGGCGACTACACCACGGTGTCCGACATGCTGGATCTCACCGCCATCGACGACGTGGTGCTGGAGATCACCGACAAGCACGGCGCCAACATGGGTCTGACCCTGGATACCGTCACCCGCAACGAGATCCAGCAGGGCAATCAGGTGATCTACGCCCCCGTCATCGGCGTGGGCGGCGCGCTCACCGCTGTCACCTCCCGCTATGCCGTCACCCCCGCCTGTCGTCTCACCGCCGAGCTGGTGGCCAAGGCCGCCACGCAGCTTAAAAAGATGAACGCCCCCAAGTTCGACGGCAAGTACATCTGCATCATCCACCCCAGCGTGGCCTATGATCTGCGCCAGGATGAGGCGTGGGTGGAGGCCCACAAGTATGCCGCTGCCACCGAACTCTTCTCCGGCGAGATCGGAGAGCTCCATGGCGTCCGCTTCGTGGAGACCACCGAGGCCAAGGTCTTCCGGGGCGAGGATCTGGCGTCCAACAGCCGCACGCTGGCGGTGAACGGCGCGGTGAACGCTTCCGCTTCCGTGCCCTTCGACGGCGGCGCCGTGGCCTCCGGCGCTCTGGTGGGCCGCTATGTGATTATCGGCGGCACCCGCGCCCGCGTTTCGGCCAACACTGCCTCCGCTCTGACGCTGGAAACGCCCGTGACCGCCGCCGACAACGCCGTGATCTATCCCGGTGAGGGCGGCGCCGACGGCATCGCCGTCTACGGCTGCCTTTTCATCGGAAAGGGTGCCTACGGCGTGGTGGACCTGTCCGAGGGCACCGAGGTCATCGTGAAGCCCCGCGGTTCCTCCGGCACCGCCGATCCCCTGGATCAGCGCTCCACCGTGGGCTGGAAGGGCGTCCACGCCGCGGCTATCCTCTACGACGAATACATGGTGCGCGTGGAGTGCGGGTCGTCCTATTCCGGCGAAGATAAAGGAAACTGACGGGCGTTGACGTTTTGATGTTTTGACGGTTGACATTTAAAAAAAGGAGACTTTGCCATGAAACAACAGGAAACACCCACGGTATCCGTGACGCTGCCCCGGGGCCGCAAGGAGGAGGAAAACTTTGTGCTGGTTTCCGTCAACGGGCGCAGCTTCAAAATTATGAAAGGCGTGGAGGTGTCAGTGCCTTACTATGTGGCAGAGGTGCTGGAAAACGGCCGCATGATGGCCGAGACCGCACGCCGCTATGTGGACCGCATGACCCACTGAGAAAGGAGGGACGCTCCAATGACCATTGCGCAGGCACTGGCGCAGATCGACGCGCTTGCCCCCAACACTTTTTCCGCCGCCGAGAAACTCCGCTGGCTCAGCGAGGCCGAGGGCCATGTGGCGGAGGAGATCCTCAAGGCGCAGCAGGGCGCTGAAAGTGTGTCCTTTTTTGGCTACGACGAGACCACCGACACCGCCACGGCGCTTTTGGCGCCGCCCCCTTACGACAGCCTGTACCGCTTTTATGTGGAGGCGCAGATGGACTACGCCAATGGCGAGGTGACACGCTGCAACAACGCCCGCGGCGAGTGGAACAACGCCTTCGCCGCCTATCAGGCGTACTGCACCCGGACGCGGCGCCCGCTGGCCGCCCAGAGCGCCTTGCGCTTTTGCTGAAAGGAGGAAAATAAGTGTTTTTCCCCACACTCACGCCGCCCCGGCAGATCCGGGCTTCGGTGACGCGCTTCCTCGGCTATGACCGCAGCCCCCGCACGGCGGAGGGCGCCTTCACCGCCATGGAAAATATGACCTCTCAGAGCTATCCCACCTTGTCCGTCCGGCCTCGGCGAGGCACCGTGGCAGCGCTGAATACACCCCTGGGGCTTATCGCCCGGGACAACCTCGTCTGGTGCGACGGCACGCATCTGGTGATAGGCGGCTATCAGACCGGCCTTGTCCTCTCACCCAACAGTGAAAAGCAGCTGGTGAGCATGGGCGCGTATCTGGTGATCTTTCCGGACAGGGTCTACATCAACACCCGTGACCTGTCGGACTTTGGAACACTGGAAAACACCGCTGTCACCACCGGCACTGTCAGCTTTACCCTCTGCCGTTCAGACGGCGACCCCTTCGACAGCTGCACCGTTTCCGCCGCCGCCCCCGAAAACCCGGCCGCCGGCGCTTTGTGGCTGGACACCTCCGGGCAGACGCCGGTGCTGCGCCAGTACGACGCGGCCGCCGCCGGATGGACGATGACCGCCGCCACCTATGTGAAGCTCTCCGCCGCCGGCATCGGCCGGGGCTTTGCCCCCGGCGACGGCGTCACCGTCTCCGGCTGCGGAAAAGAGGACTTCAACGGCGGCTTCGTCCTCTCCGCCGTGGGAAACGATTTTCTGGTGCTGCCCGGCGTTCTCTCCGCGGCCTACTCCCAGACCGCCGCCCTTACCGTCCGCCGCTTGGTGCCGGAGATGGATTTCGTGACAGAGTGCGGAAACCGGCTTTGGGGCTGTAAATACGGCCTTGTAAACGGCGAGACCGTCAATGAGATCTATGCCTGCAAGCTGGGGGACTTCAAAAACTGGAATTGCTTCGCCGGCCTTTCCACCGACAGCTACGCCGCCGCCCGGGGCGCCGACGGCCCCTTTACCGGCGCGGTCACCCATCTGGGCTGTCCCCTCTTTTTCCGGGAACACAGCCTGGAGAAGGTTTACCCCTCCGCTTCCGGCGCCCACCAGATCGTCACCACCGAATGCGACGGTGTTCGCAAAGGCAGCGGGCGCAGTCTTTGCGTGGTGGAGGGCGTCCTTTATTATCACGGTTCCGGCGGTGTATGCGCTTATGACGGAAGCCTGCCTCAAAATGTCTCCGCCGCTTGGGGCGACGCGGTCTATCAGTACGGTGTGGCCGGAAGCATAGGCGGCTGCTATTACATCAGTGTGCAGGACGGCGGCACGGCATGGCACCTCTTCTGCTATGATACCCGACGGAAGCTCTGGCACCGGGAGGACGCCACCCACGCCATTGCCTTTGCCGCCGCGGCCGGCGAGCTCTACTGCCTGGAAGCCGGGGGCAGGGTGCTGGCATTGCTGGGCACCCAGGGGACCGTGGAGGGCCGCGTCCCCTTTCTGGCCGAGACCGGCGATTTGGGTCTGGAAGACATGGAGCATAAATATTTGCAGCGGGTGGAACTATCCCTGCTGCTGGGTGAGGGCACCACGCTGAGCGTTTGCGTCAGCTACGACAGCGGCGCCACATGGGAACTGAAAGGCTCTCTCACCGGCACGTCCCGCCGGGCGGTGGTGCTGCCCATCCGCCCCCGGCGCTGCCATCACCTGCGGCTGCGGCTGCGGGGCACGGGGGACTGCCAGGTCTATGCCCTTTGCGGCGTCTATGAAAAGGGGAGTGATACGCCGTGAACGTCACCGCTTTCGCGCCGCCCCCACAGCCCGCGGGGACACTGGAAAAACAACTCTTGCAGCAGTATGCCTACCTCTTTCAGATGTCCCAGCAGCTCTCCGCCGCCCTCTGTCAGGTGCAGGGCGACACCGCGGCAGCGGATCACCGTACGGGAGAGGTGTCGCAGCAGCAAAAAGAGCAGTATCAGAATCTGAAAGCACTGGTTGTCAAGTCGGCGGACACGGTGAAAAGAGAGATGGACGTGCTCTCCCAGCGCCTCACGGGGGAGTATGTGGCGGCATCGGACTTCGGCAGCTATGTGGAAAAGCTCAGCGCCTATCTGGAAGCAAACCCGGAGGCGCTGACCCAGTATTACAGCTTTGTCTCCGACCTGCGTGCCGGGACGGAGGCTGTCGGCACCGCTTTTGATCGCTATGTCACCCGGACGGAAGGCTATATCCGCACCGGCATCGTGGACTACGACGGGGAAACGCCCGTTTACGGCGTGGCCGTGGGGCAGGGATTGACCACCAAGACCGTGACACTGCCCGACGGATCCGCCGCCGATTACATTCAACCCCGGCAGTTCCGCTCGGTGTTCACCGCCCGGAGACTGTCGTTCTATCAGGACGACGTGGAGGTGGCCTATCTCTCCAACAACCGCCTGTATATCACCGACGCCCAGATCACCGGCCGCGTCTTTCTGGGCGAGGACTGGCAGCTGGAGCGCTTAAGCGGGCTGACACTGCGCTGGATCGGAGGATAACGGCATGAAAACGATCGCTGTAAAGAAGGAGGAACATCATGGCGACTTTTTCCACACTAAGCGCGAATAACAACAACTACACGCTGCGCCTGGAGGTGGCGGAAAACAGCACTGACGTTGCCTCCAACACCTCCGCCGTTTCCTGGGCGCTGTATATTGACAGCACCTACGCCCGGTTCGAGGACTATACCGTTGCGGCGGACGTGGTGCTCGACGGCGTTACCGTTTACCGGGATACCGCGTACCGCTCCATGCCGGATACCCGCCGGGAGTCTCTTCTGCTGGGCAGCGGCACCGCTGGTATCGCCCACAATGGGGACGGCGGCAAAACCCTGAATGTGAGCTACTCCATCGCCATGGACGCGGCGTCCTACACACCCGGCAATGTGTCCGGAAGCGGTTCCATGCCGCTGACGAATCTCCCCCGGGCATCCTCTGTGTCCTGCGGCAGCTTTACGCTCGGCAGCGCGGGCAGCATCTGCGTCGGTGCCGCTTCACCGGAGTTTACCCATACCCTTACATACGCTTTCGGCGGCGCCTCCGGCACGGTGGCGGCGGGCGTCGGCGGCGGTACGGTGGACTGGACGCCGCCTTTGACGCTGGCGGCGCAGATTCCCAACAGCACCTCCGGCCCGGGAACGATTACCTGCACCACTTACCGGGATGGCAGCGTCGTGGGTTCGGCATCCTGCTCCTTTACGGGCTATGTGCCGGCGTGGGTGGTGCCTGTGGTCTCCGCCTTTACGGTGTCGCCGGTCAATAAGCTGGACATATTGTCGGGCGTCTATGTAAAAGGCGTTACCGCCGCGCAGTACAAGGTGGCGGCCGCAGGCGCGTATGGCGCCGCCATGGTGGGCTGCACGGTGGAAATGGGAAGTACCTTCGGTTATGGTTTCAGTGGGACCATAGCGGCTGTATCAAATGCCGGCGCCGTGACGCCCACTGTGACGGTGCGGGATTCCAGAGGGAGAACCACTGTCCGGACGCTTCCGGCTGTGACGGTGTATGACTACGCGCTTCCCGCCGTTTCCGGTTTGACCGCCCGGCGCTGTACCGCCGACGGTACGGCGTCCGATACCGGCACCTATCTGCACATCACAGGTACGGTGAAATATTCCGGTATTGGCAACCGCAACACAGCCGGCGTCAAGGCCCGCTATAAGGCGTCCGGCGGCTCTTTCAACGGCTATACGCCCATAAGCGGCATAGATTCCGTTATCGGCGGCGATCTGGCGGTGAACCGCTCTTATGTGCTGGAGGTGACCACCACAGATCTGCTGGGGGGCAGCAGTACAGATTCGGACAACATCGCCACCTCCTCCGTTGCCATGAACCTCCGGAAAGGCGGAAAAGGCATCGCCGTGGGGAAATACGCCGAAAGAGATCAACTATTGGACGTGGCGTGGGACACACGCATTGAAGGCGATCTGACGGTGGACGGTGCCATCAGAGGAACAGCCGACATGGCGCAAAAAGCCCTGACCGCGGATGCCGCCGTCATTATGCGCTCTGTGGACACGCGCTCTGTCAACTATGCGCCGACCACCTACATCACCGGCACCGGAATGGGTGTTCGCAGTGAGTTTAAATACGCCTATGTGATCGGGGTTCCCACGGGCACCTATGTGCAGCTCGTCACGTTTATCCCGTGGTCAGACGCGGGCGGCGGCCTGCCAAGTCAAATGGCCATCGGTAACGGGCATATCTATTTCAGAACCGCGGACAGTACGACGGCCTGGGGCAGCTGGCGGGAATTGTAAGAAGGAGATATCATGGCAAATTTAAGTTATGGAAGCTATGGAGACGAGGTAAGAAAACTCCAGACAGCCCTGAACCGGGCAGGATACAATCTGGATGTGGACGGAGGCTTCGGCAGAAAAACACAGGCGGCGGTGTTGGATTATCAGGTTCAAAACGGACTGCGCCTGAAAGACGGCGTCGTGGGAAACGAGACGTGGGGGAGCCTTGCCAATCAGTCTGTCACACCTGCCGCGCCGCAGACCGGCGCCGCCGTACGCGCCGGTGTTTCACAGGATACCATCGATGCCCTTGCCAAGCTGGAACAAGGTTACGCGCCCTCCCAGGAGACGGATGCGGCGCAGGCAAATCTGGACAGCGTCAACAGTATGAGACCAAATGATTTTACGTCTCAGTATACATCTGAGCTGCACCGGCTTTACGACCGGATCGCGGGGCGGAAAGCGTTTTCCTATGACCCGGGCAAGGACGCCGCCTTTGCCCAGTATGCCCAGGAGTACACCCGCCAGGGAAAACAGGCCATGGAGGACACCGTGGGAAGATCCGCGGCGCTCTCCGGCGGCTATGCGTCCTCCTACGCGCAGACAGCGGGCCAACAGTCCTACCAGTCCTATTTGCAGCAGCTCTATGATCTGCTGCCCCAGCTGTCGGAAAAGGCGAGGGAGCAGTACGACCGAGAGGGCGATCAGCTCAACGGTCAGTATGCTCTTTTGCAAAAGCAGGACAGCCAGGCGTATGATCGCTGGCGCGACACCGCAGCCGACTGGAACAGCGCGCAGAGCGCGGCGTACAAGCAGTATGAGAGCGCCCGTTCCAAGGATGCGGACGACTATAAGGTGCTGCTGAACTACTATGCGGATAAAGCCGCCGCCGAGCAAAAAGCGGCGGCAGAGGGCGCGGTGAACAACAGCGGCGCCGCTCATACCGCCCCGCAAAGCGACGCGCTGAGTTCCGTTGCCTACGGAAGTCTTTCCGGCGCCATGGGGAACTATCTCAAAGCAGGGCAGTACGGCAGCGCGGCCGCGCTTTGGGGACAGTACCAAGGGCGCATGACCGCCGGGCAAAAGCAGAGCCTTTCAGCACTTTTTCAAAAGTATGGCTATCAGATTTAAAAGAGAAAAAGACAAGACGGGGGCGAAGGGGATTCGTTCCCGTCTTGCCTTTTTTACGGTAATCAGCTATACTGAAAAACCATCTAATAAAAAAGGAGGCGGATGATGAGCGGCTATTACTACCAACAGCTCAGCACAGGGGAGAAATCTGTCTATGACGGCCTTTTGACCGCTTTTATGTCGCTTGCTCCTTCGGTGCGCGTGCCGCGGCTTGCGCCGGCGCGCATGGCGGATATATTCACGCTGGTGCGGCTGGACAATCCGCTTTTGTTCTATGTCCCCACCTTTTCCTGGCGGGCGGATGCCAGAGCCGAGCATATGGAGGTACTGCCCCAATATCTCTTTGACAAGGGAAAAATACGGGAGCAGCAGCGTTCGCTGGAGGCGCGGATCGGGCGGCTGACCCGTCCGCTGGCCGGCTTGTCCGGCGAGGAAAAGGAGCGTGCCATTCATGATTTCATCCTGGATAACGTCTGCTATGACAAGCTGAAGAAGGCATATTCCCATGAAATCATCGGCCCGCTGGGCCATGGCGTGGGGGTGTGCGAGGGGATCGCCAAGACGGTCAAAGTCCTGTGCGATGCGGTGGGCCTGCCGTGCGTCGTGGCGCTTTGCGAGGCGGCGCCGGAGAAGGGGATCAAGTACCGACACACTTGGAATCTGATCGAACTGTTGGGGAAGTGGTATCATGTAGACGCCACCTTCGATCTTTCTTTGCAAATGGGCGACCATCGCTACGACTACTTGAATCTGGATGACAGGCATATTTTCCGGGATCATCAAAACCTGGTCTATCCTGTGCCGATATGCACCGATGGCGACGGGTTTTATTACCGACGGGAAAAGCTGTCGCTGACAAGGACGGAGGATGTGGAAAACCGGGTGCGGCAGGCGCTGCGAAAGAAGAAGGAAACCTTTGTGTTTCACTGGCGCGGCGGCGGAATCGATCAGACGCTGCTTGCCGATATGATCCGGCGCTGTGACCGGGCCGCGGCGGAGCGGGAACGCTTTGTTACCTATTCACTCAATCCGTCCCAGGCGGTGATCCAGCTTCATTTTCAGGCCCAGCCCCCCGCCGGGGCCGAGGTCACCGTGCAGCAGCCCGATGAGGGGCAGGAATAAGAGAAACCGGGAATGTACCGGGAATATACCGGAAAACAGACGCCGCCGCGCGGAGGGAACAGGGGTGTCACGGATGCGGGACAGGGTCAAAAAACGATTGACTCTTGCTATGTATGGTGATACTATTAACATACTATGGCATTCATCAAAAACATAAAAAACGGCTTTAAAAACAGCGCTTTTTGCCGGAACAGCGCGATGAGATCGGATGTGTTCCGCTTAACTATTTACAGGTCGATCCGCGAATGACAGACACTGGCACACGACCGAACAAGTGATCGGTGTGTGACACAGAATATAGAGGTATCGCATTATGGAATTTAAACCGTTTGAAAAAAAAGTCTGGCTGTCCTCTCCGACGATGCATGGAGATGAATTGAAATACATAACGGAGGCGTATCAGACCAACTGGATGTCCACCATCGGTGAAAATATCAACGAGGTGGAGCGGCTTATCGCTGAAAAAGTCGGGTGCGGATACGCTGTTGCCCTTTCGTGCGGAACGGCGTCGCTGCACCTGGCCACACGTCTTGCCGGGGAAAGACTCTACGGTACGCACCCGGTGCATATCGGCTCCCTGAAAGGCCGCAAGGTCTTTTGCAGTGACATGACCTTCGACGCGACGATCAACCCGATTGCCTACGAGGGCGGCGAAACGGTGTTTATTGATACCGAACGCGATACATGGAACATGGACCCGGCGGCTCTGGAAAAAGCGTTTGAGATTTATCCGGATGTGAAGCTGGTGGTCGCCGCACATCTATATGGCACACCCGGAAAAATCGACGAGATCAAAGAGGTCTGCCATCGGCATCACGCGCTGTTGGTGGAGGACGCGGCGGAATCCTTCGGCGCGACTTACAAGGGAAAGGAAACCGGCGGGTTTGGCGACTTCAACGCCATTTCCTTTAATGGCAATAAGATCATTACCGGCAGTGCCGGCGGAATGTTTTTGACCGATTGCAAAAAAGACGCGGATCAAGTCCGGAAATGGTCAACGCAGAGCCGGGAAAACGCGCCTTGGTATCAGCATGAAGAGATTGGTTACAATTACCGCATGAGCAATGTCATTGCGGGTGTTGTCCGGGGTCAGATCCCCTATCTGGAGGAACATATTTCTCAAAAGCGGGCGATCTATCAGCGCTATCAGGAGGGATTCAAGGGCCTGCCTGTATCAATGAATCCCTATGACGCGCGAAACAGCGTCCCCAACTTCTGGCTATCCTGCCTGCTGATCGATGAAGACGCCATGTGCAGACAGGTCAGAAGCGACGATGAGGCCTGCTATATTTCCGCAGCGGGCAAAACCTGCCCCACAGAGATCCTTGAGGCGCTTGCCAGATATAACGCCGAGGGCAGACCCATCTGGAAACCGATGCATATGCAGCCGATGTACAGAATGAATCCGTTTATTACGCGAGACGGCAGCGGACGAGGCGGCACCAATGCGTATATTGCGGGAAAGGGCCGGGATGTGGGCGCGGATATTTTCAGCCGCGGCCTGTGTCTCCCCAGCGACAATAAGATGACGCCGGATGAGCAGGCTGGGATCATTGAGATCATCAGAAGCTGCTTCAACTGAGAGGCTGCCGGTATGTATGAGAAGTTTTTTAAACGGCTATTGGATTTCCTTTTGTCAACGACCGCCTTTTTGATCTTGTCACCTTTACTCCTTCTTCTGACAATTTCGGGTGCCATTGCCATGAGAGGAAATCCGTTTTACATTCAAAAGCGCCCCGGAATGCGGGATAAAAAGACCGGGAAAGAGTGCATCATCCGCCTATATAAATTCCGCTCCATGTCAAACGCGAAGGACAAGGACGGAAAGCTGCTGCAAGACAAGAATCGCCTGAATCGCTACGGGCGCCTTCTGCGGGCCACCTCCCTTGATGAATTGCCGTCGCTCGTCAACATTGTGACAGGAGATTTGGCCATTGTGGGGCCACGCCCGCTGGCAATGGTCTATCTGCCTTATTACACCGAAGAAGAACGCCGCCGCCATGACGTAAGGCCGGGGCTGACAGGGCTTGCGCAGGTGAACGGCAGAAATAACTTGTCGTGGGAAGAGAAGTTTTCCTATGACCTTCAGTATGCCGCGCATATTACCTTCCTGGGGGATTTGAGAATCATTTTTAAAACCGCGGGAAAAGTTTTCATACACGAGGGTATCGGGCAAGGTGAGCAGACGCCGGTAAGCCTGCATGTGGAGCGGGCGGACTGGGTCCTGACACAGAGTGGCGCTGTTAAACCGGCCCCGTCTACTGCCGGAGAAAAATGAGAAGGGCCGGCAATCATTTGGCTAAAAGCGGTCGCGGCCATGCGGCGGTTCATAGAGGGACGACCACGCCCTCGGATTTTTTTTGCCGCTGCGCGTACCGCTGTATAAAATGAGAAAAGGGCGTGTCACACATGAATATCTATGGAGAGCATGTTGTCCTGCGGGCAATGGAACAAAGGGATATGGAGATGCTGCGCGAGATAGCCAATGACCCGTCTGTGGAGCACATGGTGGGCGGGTGGAGTTTTCCCATTTCAAAAACGGAGCAGGAAAAATGGTATGAACGGGCCGTGACAGATAAGAACAACCTTCGCTTTATCGTCGAAATGATTGACACGAAGGAAGCTGTGGGCATGGTCAATCTGGTGAATATCGACTGGAAAAACCGGTCCGCTTTTCATGGCATTAAATTAAAAAAGGACGCCCCCAAGGGCAGGGGGATCGGCACGGATGCAGTGATGGCCCTGATGTGTTACGCCTTTGAGGAGCTGCAGCTTGTGCGGCTTGACGGTTCCTGGGTCGAATATAACCAGCCGTCTCTTCAGCTGTATAAAAAATGCGGCTGGGAGGTCGAAGGCAAAAAGGAAAAGGCGACCTTCACAAAGGGAACATATTACAGCGTTTATTTCGGAGGCATCCTTTCCGAGTCTTATTATGAGACAAAGAAGAGACTGCATTGGGCGCCGTATGATGAAAAGTGAGATCGGAAGCGAGTTTTGGGATATTCCAGAAGGGAAAGAAGAAAATCATCTGCTGGCGGACGGCACTTGCTTTTTTCTTTCCGGACGCAGCGCGCTTCAGGCAATTATAGCGGAGAACGACTGGCGGACGGCGGCTCTGCCGGATTGGTGCTGTGAGAGTATGATATACCCGTTTTTAAAGGCGGGTATACAGCTCCGTTTTTATCCCGCGCTGGAAAAAGATCCCCATGTGGAAGCCGACGCTGTATTGGTCATGGATTATTTCGGCTATGCAAGCGGGGCGCATCTCGGCGGCATAAAAGGCGCGATTATTCGCGACGTCACACATTCTTTGCTGTCGCGGACGTATACGGATGCGGATTATTATTTTGGGAGTTTGAGAAAATGGGCCGGCTTTTGGACGGGGGGATACGCGTGGACAAAGGACGGGCATCCCCTGTCGGCCGGTCATGAGCAGGATTTTGGCTATACATGCCTGAGAGAAAAGGCGATGCGGCAAAAGGCCTGCTATATGAATGACAGCCGGGACGGCAGCGGCCTTCCGGCAAAGGGAAAAGAATATCTGCTGACCTTTGGCCAGGCGGAGAGTCTGCTGGAGAAGTGCGGCATAGCTCCGGCGGATGAAAGAGACGTGGCAATGGCCCCAAAAATGGATGTGGCCTTTATCAGGCAGAGACGAAGGAGCAATGCGTCATTTCTGATGAATTCTCTTTCGGAACTGCTGCTGTTTCCGCGTTTGGGAGAAGAGGACTGCCCGCTGTTTGTGCCGATCCTGGTGCCGGACGGGAAACGGGACGCCTTACGAAGCTATTTGATCTCCCATGACATTTATTGCCCTGTGCACTGGCCGTTTTCAAAGTACCATCGGCTGTATATGCCCGCGGGGAGCGTCTATGCTGAGGAATTAAGTCTCGTGTGCGATCAGCGCTATCAGGAAAAGGATATGGCAAGGATCGCGGAAACCGTAAAGTCCTTTGCAAAAGGAGGATCGTGATGCTTCAGGTTTATACATTGGATCAATCAGAGCAGTGGGATACAGCGGTCCGCTCTTTTGCGGCATATGATACGTATTGGCTCAGCGGCTATGTGCGGGCCTTTGAAATTCATGGGGACGGGGTCCCGCTTCTGCTGTATTATGAATCGCCCCGTGTCCGCGGCGTCAATGTTGTGATGAAAAGAGACATCGCCGGGGATCCGCATTTTGAAAAAACACTTGAAAAAGAGCAGTGGTTTGATTTTTCCTCTCCCTATGGATATGGCGGATGGCTGATCGAGGGGGCGGAGACAGAAGAACTTTTCACAGCCTATGAGCGTTGGTGCCATAAGAATCATGTGGTCAGTGAGTTTGTTCGCTTTCATCCGGTGATCAGGAATCAGAAGACCTGCGCAGATGCCTACGAGGTGATCGAACTGGGTGAGACCATCGCCATGGATCTGTCGTCGCCGGAAACGATATGGGCCAATATTATCAGCAAGAATCGCAATATGATCCGAAAGGCACAGAAAAACGGCATCAAAATCTATAACGGCAGATACCCGGAGATTTTTGCCTCCTTTAAGGAAATTTACAACGGGACAATGGATAAAGACAACGCCGAGGATTACTATTATTTCGAGGACGCGTTTTATCGGAGTATCTGTGAGGATCTTGCACAAAACGCACAGGTGTTTTACGCGGTTTTGGAGGGGCGGGTGATCGCCGCGTCCATTATGCTTGCCGCCAACGGGCGGATGAACTATCATCTGTCCGGTTCGGTCAAAGAATACGCAAACCTCGCGCCGTCCAATCTGCTTTTGTATGAGGCTGCGCTTTGGGGTCACGCCAACGGCTGCAAGACCTTGTACCTAGGCGGGGGAGTTGGCAGCGGGGAGGACAACCTGTTTAAATTCAAACGCTCCTTTTACCGCGGCGACGATCTGAATCGGTTTTGCATCGGCAAAAAAATATTTGACCAGGAAAAATACGACGAGCTGTTGGCAATGCGAAGCGACCTTCCCGACAGCGGCTTTTTCCCAAAATACAGAGCATAAGGAGCGTATGTGGTGAAAAAGATCTGTTTTGTGACAACTATCGGCAGTACCCTGCGGGCCTTTGTTCTCAAGCTGGCCGAATACCTTCATTCCACAGGGGAGTTTGATATCACCTTTATTTGCAGCCCCGATGAGGCTCTGCAATCCGTTTTGCCGGACTATATCCACATGATCCCCGTCAAGATGGCCCGTGGGATCAGTTTGGGCGGCGTGAAGGCGACGGGTGAAATTTACCGGATATGCAAGCGTGAGAAGTTTGATTTAATACAGTATTCAACGCCGAACGCCTCTTTTTATGTGTCCATCGCCGCCAAAATGGCTGGTGTCCCCGTGAGGCTGTACTGCCAGTGGGGGATGGCGTATGTGGGATTTTCCGGTATGAAACGGCAAATTTTCAAAGCCATTGAAAAATCGGTTTGCCGGCGTTCCACCTGGGTCGAACCCGATAGCTTCGGCAATCTGAAGTTTAGCCACGCGGAAAAATTATATCCGGAGCAAAAGGGCAGCGTGATCTGGAACGGAAGCGCCAGCGGCGTGGATCTGAAAAAATTTGACATTTCACAGCAGGCCAACTGGCGCGGGGAGATTCGTGGCAGATATGGGATCCCGGACGACGCCATGACGTATATTTTCATTGGTCGTGTGACAAGGGACAAGGGCGTCAATGAACTGTTTGCCGCCACGCGGCGCATCATGCGGGAGAAAAATATCTATCTATTGATGGTGGGCAGTGTGGAAGGCAGCGAAACGCTGGACGAGACACTCTATGCATGGTCCCAATCGGAGGACAAAGTCATTTATTGCGGCTTTACCAACGAGGTGGAAAAGTATTTGGCGGCAAGCGATGTATATGTTCTTCCCAGCTATCGTGAAGGCTTTGGCAGTTCGGTCATTGAGGCGGAGGCCATGGGCCGGCCTGTGATTGTATCGGATATCCCGGGACCCACCGATGCCATGAAAAAAGATGTGACCGGCCTTGTGGTGGAAAAAGGGAACGCGGCGGCGCTGGAAACAGCCATGATGAAGCTTTATCAAAACCGCGGCCTGCGGGAAAAGCTGGGAGCCAGCGCGTACGAATTTGCAAAAGATGGGTTTGAGCAGGAAAAACTCTTTGCCTGTATTTTGAAAGACCGTCAAGCTTTGCTGAATAGGTAAAAGGCGATAAGCCCGCACCCGATCCGCATCGATATTTTGGATACGCATAGAAGGATAAGAGTATGAGTGCAAATAACCATCAGAAAACCTGGAAAAGAGCGGCCGCTGCGGGCGCGTTTATTGCCGTTTTTATTCTGCTGTTCCAGTTGATTGGTCAGATATTTATTTTTAAAGATACCAATTCTTATAATAGCATCCGCAGTTTTTACAAGATAGCGCCCCAGACGGTGGACGTGGCGTTTATCGGCTCCTGCCACGTCCACTACAACATCAATCCCATGCAGCTGTGGGATCAGGACGGAATGGCGGCCTGCAATCTGACCAATTCCAACCAGACATTTGAGGTGGCCGTGCTGGCGCTGAAGGAGTGTCTCAAGACCCAGAGCCCCCGGCTGGTGGTGCTGGATCTGCTGGCGGCGGCGTATGACGATACGTACATTTATGACGGGGGTATTGGAGACTACATTCAAGAAAACATGGACGCTTATCATTTTTCTTTGGATAAGGTAAAGGCTGCCTTCCAGCTGCGCCGGTATGGCAACCCCTTTGAATATGCCTTCGGCCTCTTTTATCACAAAGCGCGCTATGCCGATCTGTCAAAAACTGACTTTACCGATACGGTGGACGCATCGACCAGAGATTATCAGTATAAGCCCAATCAAGGCATTGAAAATGTCGTTAGTACATATAGCGAGCAGGCGGCGACGGCGCGTGATTTTGACGCCAACGAAAAGAAAAGTCTGCTGGAGTTCATCAGAATCTGCAAGGAAAACGGCATCGAGCTGTTGTTTGTATCCGCTCCCTATCAACTCAAGGAAGGGGAGATGGGCTTTTATAAAACCTGCCGTGAGATCGCGGATGAAAACGGCATCTCCTTTTTGGATTTCAATTCGGTGGAGCAGCAGTTATCCTTTACGCCGCAAAGCTTTTCAGAGGCATATCACTTGAATGTCAGCGGGGTCAAGCAGTATACCTCCTATCTGGGGGAGTATATAGCCAATCACTATCAGATCCCCGATCAGCGTGAAAACCCGCTCTATGACGCCTGGCGGCAGGACAGTCTCCGGGCTAGGCAGATCGTGAAGAGTTACGCGCTGCACGATGCGCGAAATTTGTCGGATTTTCTGGCGGTACTCAACGAAAACCGGAACGACTATGTGACGTGTGTCAATGTTTACAGCTGCGGCATAGAGGACCTGCCCGAAGGCGACATTGAGCAGCTCAAAGAGCTGGGCATTGACCCGCCGCCTTATTTGGATAGCTATGCCGCCGTGATAGACGGGGGACAGGCGACGGCGGAACACACCTCGGATACGCCGGCTCAGGTCAATTATTCCCTGGGCGATATGTCGTTTTTTGTCAAAAGCGTGGGCTACAACTGCTGGAGCTTATCAGATGAATTTTCCGCTTCCGATACAGTGGTTAAAATCAGCCATTTTGAAGGAAAAGACGATGCGTCCGTTGCTGCGAAGCAAAGTGACCTGCAGGAGGGTGAGACCGACAATACGGAGATCCGAATCCCCAAAGGCGGGTTTCACTTTGTGGTGTTTGATAAGGCGCTTGGAAAAGTTGTCTACAACGATGTATGGAGCAGTTCTGAAAAGTAGCTGCGTTCTATCTGAGAATCAACCAACTGATACCGTTAGGGAGAGTATATGCTATTTACAACCGCCAAATTTTTGATTTTCTTTCCTCTTGTGTCTTTGGTCTATTTCCTGCTGGGCACAAGGTATAAAAAGGCGTGGCTGCTGATTTGCAGCTATTACTTCTATATGTGCTGGAATCCAAAATATATTGTTTTGATCGTGTTTTCCACGGTTGTTACCTATCTTTGCGGACGACTGGTGGGAAAATACCGGGAAAACGGGCGCCTTTGCAGGCTGTTTGTGGGGTTGAGCTTTGCGCTGAACCTGTCAATGCTGATCTTCTTCAAATATTTTGACTTCCTCTTTGTGAACATACAGCATCTGGCGGGATTGGCGGGCGTGACGCTGGTTCCGCCGGCATTTGATATTGTCCTGCCGGTGGGGATATCGTTTTTTACCTTTCAGGCGGTGGGCTATACCGTTGACGTTTACCGCAATGATATTCCGGCGGAGAAAAGCCTGCTTCGGTATGCTCTGTTCGTTTCCTTCTTTCCCCAGTTGGTGGCGGGACCTATTGAGCGTTCGGGGAATCTGCTGCGGCAGATCCAGGCGGATCATTCCTTTGATTTTGATAGGATGTGCCGGGGCCTTCAAATAGCGGCCATTGGATTTTTTGAAAAGCTGGTCATTTCCGACCGGGCCGCCATATTGGCCAACAGGGTCTTTTCTGACTACACCTCCTACTCCGGCTCTGAACTGATGGTGGGTGCCATTTTTTTTGCCATACAGATCTACTGCGATTTCAGCGGCTATTCTCATATTGCCATCGGTACGGCCAAGATTTTGGGCTTCGATCTGATGAAAAACTTTGACCACCCCTATCTGTCCACGTCGGTGAAGGAATTCTGGCGGCGGTGGCACATTTCGCTCAGCACCTGGTTCCGGGACTATCTGTATATTCCGCTGGGCGGCAGCCGCTGCTCCAAGCTGAAAAAATACAGGAACATACTCATCACGTTTTTGGTCAGCGGTCTGTGGCACGGCGCCGGATGGAAGTTTGTGGTCTGGGGCGGCCTGCACGGCGTTTACCAAATTCTTGAGGACATATTCCTTCCCAAAATCAAACGTCTGACCGACAAAACCGGCATGAAGGTTCACACCGGCGGCGTAAGATTGGTGCGGATGCTCCTGACCTTCTGCGCGGTGGACTTCGCCTGGATTTTCTTCCGGGCGGACAGCATGAGAGACGCTGTTGGCATCATTGAGCGTATTTTCTGCCGCTTTCAGGTTTGGAATCTGCTGGACGGAAGCATGTTCCAACTGGGACTGAAATCTACGGAATGGACAGTCCTTATTTTGGGACTGCTGATCGTGTACGCTACATATGTCATTGAAAAGAAGCAGTCGGTGGGAGACTTTCTGGCAAAGCAAAATATCTGCGTCAGATGGATTATTTATTACGGGATGATCTTTGGCATTATTATTTTCGGCATTTATGGCAGCGCGTTTAATGTCAATAACTTCATTTATTTCCAGTTTTAGGGTTTTTCAAGAGACAGACAAAACGGCGGAGGGATTATATTGGAGAAACAGGATTTGGTCAGCGTGGTGATGTGTGTGCATAACGGCGAGCCGTATATCGCGGAGGCAATCGACTCGCTGTATCAGCAGACGTATCCCAACTGGGAGCTGATGATCTGCGACGACGCTTCCACAGATGGCACGCTTTCGGTGATAGAGCCGTATGCGGTACGGGACCCTCGGATTCGGATCTTGCGAAATGAAACGGTGATGCGGCAGGCATACTCCCGAAACAAATGTATTGCTGCCGCAAAGGGAGCGTACATTGCCGTGCTGGATGCGGATGATGTGTACGATCCCACCAAGCTTTCCAAGCAGGTGCGCTTTTTGGAAGAACACCCGGACATTGTCTTTGTGGGAACGGGAGCGTACCTGTTTCAAGGCGGACAGCAGTGGTCCACCATGGAGGTGCCGGCGCGCTGCACCAAGGCGGAGGTTTGCAGGATGTACGGCTATGTCTGCGCCAGCCTGATGTTCCGGCGGCTTGTATTCGATACGGTTAAAGGCTACCGTGTCAGCGACATCACCCGCCGGGGGGAAGACTGGGATTTGATCTGCAACTTGGTATACCACGGCTTTCAGGGGGCCAATGTGCGGGAGAATCTCTATGGCTACCGGGTGGATGATGAAGCTTACAAGCGCAGAACCTTTTCCATTTATCTTGATACATTTAAAATCCGCCGTTATTGGTTTCACCGGTTCAAGCTGCCGGCAAAGGAATACATTTTCGTGCTGCAGCCGCTGCTGTCCGGCATTATCCCCAAAAAAATCATGCAGCGATATCACGAGATAAAGGGAGGCCGCCATGAGGGTTAAAGCAGAAAATCAACTGATGCGAAAGAAGCAACCGCTTTATACAGCGTTTCAAATATTTTGCGCTTCCGGTATATTGGCTGCGGGAATACTGGCGCCGTTTTTCAACCTGGCCACACTGGTCAATGTCATGGTTGTCCTGGGCGGGACCGCTTTGATTGGCTGGTCGCTTCTTGACCGGACGCTGTTTTCCTCCCGGTATTTTTGGTGGTGTCTGGTATTTTTTGTCAGCGTAACGATAGCGGTTCTTGTCAATTACAAGGTGAATTTTTTTGACAATGCGCAGGCGCTGGCGATGTCTTTCGTGGTGCTGTTCGCGCTGTTTCTGCACCAGACAGACGACTTTTTGGCTCTTAAAAAGAGCATTTTTACTTTTGCGAATGTGGTGGGACTGACGATTTTTGTCACGTCACTGGCAGGCTTTGCCATGTATTGCTGCGGGAAGACGCTGTGGCTGTATGAATATCGTTTTTCCGGCCTCTTTTCCAACCCCAACGCCTCGTCTCTGGTGACATCCATGGGTATCCTTCTGTCCCTGATCTGCCTGTCCCTGCTGGCCTCTTTTGGCGGCAGCAAGTTGGTGAAGGGTCTGCACATTGCCAACATCGTTCTCTCGTTTTTCATGAACGTGCTGGCCAATTCCTATACGGGGAAGATTTCCCTGCTCCTGCTGGCAGTTATGGCGGTGCTTTTTGCGGTACCGTATGAAAGATTATCCGCAAAACCGCTTTGGCACCACTTACTGCGAACCGTATTGCCTGTAATGGCGGCAGGGTGTATGCTGCTTACTATAAGCGTGACGGCCAGATGCCTTTCCTATGTGCCTTATCTTCCGGCCAATGTGGCCATACTGGTGCAGAATATGGGAAAGGAAAACCAGACGACACAGCCCAGCGGCACACAGCCCAGCGGCACACAACCCAGCGGCACAGCGCCCGACAGCAAAACCTCCGGTGGGGAGAAGCCCTCTCAGAGTCAGGAACAGCCGCCTGCACAGTCATTTGAAAAGATGAACCTGGAGCGGAAAGAGGCGGGTAACGGCGGCATAGATAATGGACGCTTTGGGCTGTGGAAAAAGGGGATCCAGGCCGTATTCCGGTCCCCCGTTTTTGGCTGCGGTCCCCGCAATGCCAGCGTGCCGCTGCAAGGGAATAATGCGGTGGAAAATGCCACCATCCAGGCAGGCGGTCTCCACAATATGTTTCTGGAGCTGCTTTTGACCACGGGTATCGTGGGGTTTGGCTCTTTTGCCGCGCTGACGGCGGCAGTTTTTATCTTCCTGCTGAAATATATGCTCCGCCCCAAAAGAAACAGAGAGGAAACCGTTTGCGCCTCGCTGATTTTTACCCTGGCGGTGATGTTTTTCGTGTCCAATCTGACGGAGAGCCTGATGCTGTTTTCCGTGAACTGCTACTCCATCATTTTCTGGGTGATGCTGGGCTATGCGGTCAATCTGGCTGTTTTGCAAAAGAAGGAGAACAAGGAAAATGCCGCTGATTAGTGTGATCGTGCCGGTCTATCAGGCGGAAAAAACGCTGGAGCGGCTGATGGAGTCCGTACTGCACCAGGATTCCTTTTCTGATTTTGAAGTGATTTTGGTGGATGACGGCTCCCCAGACCGATCCTTTGCTCTGTGCCAGCGTTACGCGCAGCAAGACAGCAGAGTCCGCTGTTTTACGCAGAAAAATCAGGGGCCTTCCGCTGCCCGCAACAAGGGTATTTCCGAGGCGCGGGGGGAGTGGCTGCAATTTATTGATGCCGACGACCTGATCGAAAAGGACATGATGAAGACTCTCATGAGCAAGGTATCGGAGCAGCCGGCGGACACCATTGCCTTCGGCGGGTTTGATGATATATACCAGGGCGACAGTCTGGTGAGGAGCCAGCCCTTTGGCGGCGTGGAGGCCTATTATGGCACGCGGAAGGAACTGGCGGAGCATTTGCATGTGCTTTTGAACAACAATCTTCTCTACTCGCAATGCACAAAGCTGTACCGCCGCCGCATCGTGGAGGAAAATCAGGTTTGCTTCCGGGAAGAACTGAGCATGGGGGAGGATGTGGATTTTAATATTGCCTATTTCTCAGTGATAGAAACCATGCTGGTTTGCCGCCGGCCTTTTTATCACTATACGCATGTGATGGGCGTTCGGTCTGTGTCCCAGAGCTATTATGATTACTACTTCGATAATATCAAGGAGACCCTTGCCAATATAGAGCGTTTTCTTTCTCAATCGGGGGCAGATACGGCGGAGAACAGGCTGTGCCTGGCAAATTATTTTGTGGGCAGAGTTTCTTCGGTGTTTCAGGCCATTTTGAACAGTGATATGCCACAAGCGGAGAAGAAAGAAAAACTGCAGGATGTCTATCAGGATCCGTGGGTTTCCCATATAGCAAAACAGGCGGCGCCCCATAATCCGCTGCATCGGATCCTAAGCCGTATTATTTGTCAAAAAGCCTTTTTCTTGGTGCCGCTGCTATACAGGGCTGTCTTTGCGGTGAAGCAGATAAAGAACCGCTAAGAGCAAACGATATTTTGAGTGATAAACGAGGGAAAACGTGCCATGAAAAATGTGATTTATTTGGTCATAGACAGCGTTTCTTTTGAACGCATCTTTGAAAGCCGGATCCAGCCCTCGCCAGCTCCTTTTTTATACAAGCTGAAGGATTCCGCCCTTTTCTGTGAAAAAATGTATTCCATGGCGCCGTATACGGAAGCGGCTGTGATGGCCCTGATCGGCGGCGTTAATACGCTGGATCACGGCGGCTATATGAAGCGTTTTTGCGATATTCCCCAAACGCTGATGGAAGCGGCTTCTGAAGCGGGCTATGATGTGTACCAGATCATTCAGCCCCATATTTATCCCTCCAGTCTCAAACGCGGCATTGTTAACAGCTTTGTCAACGTCTCTTTTGATTTCAACGCGCTGTGGATGTACCGCCTTAAGTATTACAGCGACCTTTATCGGGAAAACCGGATGGAGGAGCGGGATTACGCGGTGGTGCAGGATCTTCTGGACGAAAATCTGTCCCAGTGGCTTACTTTCTTTCAGCAGGTGCGGGAGAATGACCCGGCTGTCAGTTTGATCGCGGATAACCTGCGAGAGTACGATGTGCAGAGAAATAGCGACCTGTTGGAGCGGGAAGTGGAAAAATACAAGGCCCAGAAGCGGACGTATGCGGAGACGCTGCTCCGCCAGAGCAATGAACACCCGCTGTTTTCCATAGAGACCTTTGACCAGAAGCATAAGATCAAAAACCGGGATTTTATGCGCGAGGTGCAAAAAGAGACCCAGCGGACCGTAAGCAGGATCGACGCTGTCAATCAAAAGAGCGGCGTGGCGTTCAACGGGCATACCCTGCGGCAATGCGCGTCCGTTATGGGAAAATTACTGGCGGCGTTTTTGCGCGTTCCCGGTTATGCCACCGCGCGGGACTGCTTCATTTTTATGCGGTATGTAAAGGGCCGGATGTCGAAAAGCCGGATTCACGAGCGCTTTGACCTGTCCTATGACAGCTATAAAAACGCGCCGTCCATGAAGAAGCATTTTGACCACTTTTTTAATTGGTATGATATAAGAGAGCAGAAAGACACGCCTTTTTTCTCCTATATCCATCTGGATGATATTCACAATCCGGAGGTGTTTTTCACCTATGATAGTGAGGATCGGGAGGAAATGCAGGGGGAGTTTGCCCGGATCGATCAGTTTTTGGACAAGGTGCCGCGGAACTACCGCGGCAGCATCACCTATGATCTGGGGCTGCGCTATGTGGATGAAAAGATGGAAGGTTTTTTTGAAGGTCTCCAGAAAAGAGCCCTGCTGGACGACACGGTGATCGTCATCACAGCGGATCACGGCTTTTCTTTCTATGATGAGCCGCTTCGGAACAGAGTACCCAACAACTTTTATAACGAAAGCTATCATGTCCCTTGCCTGATTTACGACAAGACGGTGGGAAAGCGACAGGTGGAGGGATTTCGTTGCACAAAGGACATCCCCTATACGGCGCTGCAAATGGCAGGCTGTGCGGTTCCGTCCTGCTTCCGGGGCAGCAGTCTTCTGGCGGCGGCGGAGCATCCCTATGCCATGAGCGAATATATGCTGGGGGGCTGCCCGGACATGAGCCGCCGCCCCATCTATTTTGGCATCCGCAGTGAAAGATACAACGTGGTCTATGCGGCACAGCTTTTCGATGACTTTTCCAAAGGATGCATGACAGAATTGTATGATCTGCAAAAAGATCCACGGGAGCAACGAAATCTTTGCAGGAAGAAGGCGGCTGCCGCCGCTCCCCAGGTGAAGGAACTGCTGGGGAAAATAGAAGAGAGATTTAACGAAATCAAAAGGGACTATTGCCGTGAATTATAAAGAAAAAATGTTCAACACCACCATCATCTATTTTATAGGACAGATGGGGGCCAAGGTGCTGTCATTTCTGCTGCTGCCGCTATATACGAACTATATATCCAAGGATGCCTATGGCTATTTTGACATCATGCAGGTCTATCTGGGGATCGCCATTCCGGTGATCTTCATGGAGATCTGGTCGGGCATCCTGCGGTTTTCCGTGGAAAAAAGAGAGCGTGAAGGTCTGGAAAATGTGTATTCCAATGCAATAGCGCTTAGCGCGGGGCTGTTTTGCGTCTTTACGGCTGCTTACTTGATTGCAAATCATTTTCTGCACTTTCAGTATAGCGGCTACATTTATCTCTATGCGGTGGTGTGGCTGCTGGATCTGATCTTGAAATCTCAGTGCCGCGGCCTGGGCTACAACCGCGTGTATGCCGTTTCCGGCATGATTACCACTTTTTTAGTGGCGGCGCTCTCTATTTTGTGTGTCTTTGTTTTTCACATGGATATCGAGACGCTGTTCCTCTCCAATATCATCGGCTTTTTTGTCAATGATTTGTATCTGGTGGCACGGACGAAAATTTATCGGTACTTGAAGATCAGGCAGATCAATCGTGAAATGCTGATGACCTTACTGAAGTTTTGCCTGCCGCTGAGCATCAACAGCGTGTTTTACTGGATCTTGAACAGCGTAAACCGCGTGATTATTGTCAATTACCTGGGGGTGGATGCCAACGGCTCCTATGCGGTGGCCAATAAGCTGGGAACCATTATAACGGTGTTTGTGTCCATTGCCATGCTGTCCTGGCAGGAAACGATTTTTTCCGCCAAGCGGGAAGACCTCCAAAAGATCTACAATGAGTCGTTCCACCAGATTTCCCATATTTTGCTCTATGGCTCTCTTGTCCTGATCCCGCTGACAGCGCTGGTGTTTAACATCTTTATTGGACAGGAGTATCGGGATATTTACGCCCTTACGCTTTTGATGTACTTTTCTGTCTTTGTTACGTCGCTGAACTCCTTTATTGACGTGCTGTTTTCCGCCATTAAAAAGACAGACCTGCTGATGGTTGAAAAGGTGGTTGGCGGAGTGATCAATTTGGGTGTTATGTTCTTTTCCATCCGGACCTATGGGCTGTATTCGTCGCCGGTGGCCATTATTTTCGCGCAGATTGCCTGCATCGTCATCAATGTCATTCTCCTGCGGAAGTATATTATGATCCGGATTCCGGTGAGCTTTATGGTCAAGAGTCTGGTCGGTTTTGCGGTTTTGTCGGTTTGCTATCTGGCGAAGAATTACTGGTTCAACGGGGCAGCGCTGCTGCTTACGGGCGGGGTGGCTGTGTTTGAACTGAAGGACTTTTTACTGGGCTGTTTGGGGATGCTGAAAGGGAAACTGAAGAGGAGAGCGTCATAACATGAAGATGGAGATCAAAAAGGTGCAGCAGCTGGAGCTGGAGATCCTCAGGGAAGTCCACCGTGTCTGTACAGCCAATGCGATTCCCTATTATCTGGCTTACGGCACCATGCTGGGCGCCGTGCGCCATCAGGGATTTATCCCATGGGATGACGACATTGATATTTTGATGTACCGTCCCGATTATGAACGATTCAAGGAGATTGCCCGGCGTGAGCTCCGCGCGCCGTATCGGTACATGGACTATCATTCCCAGAAAAACTATGTCAATGACTTTGCGAAGGTATGCGACAACCGTACCCGTATCAAAGAGGAGACCATCGCCCATCTGGACTATGAGCTGGGCGTCTATATTGACGTGTTTCCCCTGGACGGGGTCAGCGGGGATCCGCGGCAGGCCCGACGGCGGCAGCGTCAGTTCAATTTCCATAAAATGCTGCTGACATTATACTATCTGGACAACTCGGAAAAACGGAGTTTTGGAAAGCGGGCCATGATCTGGCTGATACAAAAAACTCTCGATCCAATGAAGCAGCATGAAAAAATTGAACGCATTATGAAAGCGATACCGGTCTCGGCGTCCTCCCTGGTGATCGATTATAATTCCGATCATGCCATTCACTCCAAAAGCGTCATCGGGCGGCCCGTGCTTTACCGGTTCGAGGAATCGGAGTTTTATGGCGTGGAGGACAGCGATGCCTATTTGAAAAGTCTGTATGGGGCGTATCGCGAACTGCCCCCGGTGGAGCAGCGGGTGCCCCACAGCTTTGATGTGGAGTGGGTGGAGGCTGCCCCGTGATGTTACAAGACGCTGCGGGCGCCTTGCCGCCTAATGAACCATGAGATGGATTATAAGGCTTGACAAAATTCCCCAAAACATTTATGATAATAAATGTTCAATCTGCGATAAAAACCCCTCTGTGTTGAACGGAGGGGTTTTTCTTGCTCCAAGCGGAGAAGCGGCATGGGAATATCGTTCAATTTTTGATGAATCAGAATTGCAATTGAACGACCGGATGAAAGAGCATTATGGAACTGACACGAAAAGAATTTATATTGCTGACGGCGTTGGCTGAGGCAAAGGACACCATGTCCCAGCGGGAACTGGCGGCATCCGGCGGTATGTCCATCGGCTCTGTCAACCGTTTGCTGCGGGATCTGTCCGAGCGCGGCTATGTGAAGGCGGGGCGCTTAACGCCGGATGGGCTTCTTGCGTTGGAGCCGTACCGGGTAAAGCGGGCTGTTTTCATGGCGGCGGGCTTTGGCGCGCGTATGGTGCCCATCACGCTCAACACGCCCAAGCCGCTGATCCGCGTAAGAGGACAGCGCATTATTGACACGCTGCTCGATGCGGTCCTGGCGGCGGGGATCGAGGAAATTTATATTGTCCGGGGCTATTTGGCGGAGGAATTTGACCAACTGCTGTATAAGTACCCCATGATCCACTTTATAGAAAATCCCGTTTACAACGAATCCAATAATATTTCATCCATGTTTTGTGCCTGCGGTCATTTGCAGAATGCGTATGTACTGGAGGGAGACCTGCTGCTCTATCATCCCGGCCTGATTACCAAGTATCAGTACGAATCCAATTATCTGGCGGTACCGGTGGAGCGGACGGATGACTGGTGTTTCCGGGTGGAGAATGATATTATCAAAGAAGTGATGGTGGGCGGTACCAACTGTTACCATATGTTCGGCATTTCTTACTGGACGGCAGAGGACGGGGCGAAGCTGGTGGATCATATCAAGCAGGTCTATCAGGCGCCCGGCGGGAAGGAACGGCTTTTTGAGCATGTGCCGCTGACCTACTACAAGGATCAATACAGCGTTCATATCAGGCCCTGCTCTTTTGAGGACCTGGTTGAAATAGATACATTCAACGAACTGAAAACACTGGACGCGTCCTACGGCGTCTAATAATCCATTAAGGAGAGAGGAAGGAATGAAAAAAACCATGGAACAACCGCTGCCGGAAGCGGGTTTGCAGCGCAAGTTAAGCCCGCTGAGCGTTTGGGCACTGGCGTTTGGCTGCATCATCGGATGGGGCGCCTTTATGATGCCCGGCACCACCTTTCTGCCAACTGCCGGTACGATGGGTACCACCATCGCCATGATAATCGGCGCGCTGGTGATGATCACGATCTCATTTAGTTATAGCTACATGATCCCCAAATATCCCAAGGCGGGCGGGGAGTTTACCTTTACAAAGGCCGCCTTCGGGCCTAAAAATGCGTTTGTCTGTGCATGGTATCTGGCGCTGGCCTATCTGGCGAACGTACCCATGGACGCGGTGGCGCTGGGCGTTATGACCCGGAAACTCTTTTTCGGTGTGTTTCAGTTTGGCAGACTCTATTCCATTGCCGGATACGACATCTATTTAGGCGAGGTATTGCTGGCTTCCGGCGTGATGATCATCATGGCGGTATTTAGTGTGTGCGGCGTGAAAAAATCCGGTTTTGTGCAGACAGTCATGGCTGTTTCTCTGGCTGTGACCTTTCTGATCATCGTTATGTCTGCCCTGTTCAGTCCCATTACGGACTGGGCGAATCTCAAGCCCTTCTGGGGCCCCAGCAGCCATGCGACACCGCCTGAGATCCGCAACGGGATCCTGGCTCTTGTGGCCGTGGCGCCTTGGGCCTATGTGGGTTTCGATACCATTCCCCAGGCCAGCGAGGAATTTAACTTCCCCGTCAAAAAGGTCAATGCGATCATGATCATCGCCATCTTTTTTGGCTGTGTGGTCTATGTCTGCAACAACCTGGTCACGGCGGCGGCGTCGCCCGACTGGACAGTGTTTATTCAGCAGCACGATTGGGCTGTGGGCGCGGCGGTGGAAGCACTGATGGGAAAAACAGGATTGGTGATCCTGGGGATTGCCAGCAGCTGCGCGATTTTGTCCGGTGTACTGGGCTTTCTGCTGGCGACCAGCCGTCTGCTCTATTCCCTTGCGCTGGATGGCTGCATTCCCGCTGTTTTCGGCAGACTTCACCCCAAGTATCAGACGCCGGCCAACGCCATCTGGTTCTGCCTGATCGCCTCTTTGATCGGTCCCTGGCTGGGCCGCACGGCTCTGGGCTGGTTTGTGGATATGTCCGCCATCGGCGGCGCCATTGGCTATGGCTATACCTGCTCCAGTGCGTTTATTACTCTTAAACGGGAAAAGGACCTGAAGCGGCGGATGCCGCTGGTGGTCATGACAATATTGGGCGCGCTTTTCTCCCTGACGTTTATCTTTTTGCTCCTGGTGCCGGACATGCCTGGCTCTTTGTCCTGGCAATCCTATATCATGCTGGGCGTATGGACAGTCTGCGGCTTGATTTTCTATGGCAGCAAGATAAAGAGAAAACGGCTGGGGTAAGGTGACAGACAGTTTTAATATTTCACTTTGGAGAAAGAAAGGGTTTTTATGAACGTAGAAAATCTGCACATTAAACGAAACATTTTGCTCAATCCCGGCCCCTCCACCACCACCGACACGGTGAAGCTGGCACAGGTGGTGCCGGACATTTGCCCCCGCGAAAAAGAGTTTGCGGGAATGATGAAGGCCATGCGGGAAGACTTGGTCAAAGTGGTTCACGGCGATCTGAACCGCTATACGGCCGTTCTGTTCTGCGGCTCCGGCACACTGAACATCGACGTTTGCATCAACTCCCTGCTGCCGGAGGGTAAAAAGGTGCTGGTCATCAACAATGGCGCTTACAGCACCCGTGCGGTGGAGATCTGCCAGTATTACGGTCTGCCCTGCATCGACCTGAAATTCCCGGTGGATCAGCTGCCGGATCTGACAGTGGTGGAAGAGACGCTGCGGAAGAACCCCGACATTGGTCTGGTACATATTACGCACCACGAAACCGGCACCGGCATCCTGAATCCCATCAGAGCCATTGGCGCCATTGTTCATCAGTATGGCGCCACCTTCACGGTGGATACCACTTCTTCTTATGCCATGGTGCCGATCGACATCGAAAAGGACAACATCGACTTCTGCATGGCTTCGGCGCAGAAGGGGATCATGGCCATGACGGGCCTGTCCTATGTCATTGGCCGCAGGGACATAATTGAGGCATCCCGTGCCTATCCCAAGCGCTCGTATTATTGCAATCTGACGTTGCAGTACGACTACTTTGAGAAGACCGGCGAGATGCATTTCACGCCTCCCGTCCAGACCATCTATGCCGCGCGTCAGGGTCTCGACGAATATTTTGCCGAGGGGGAGCAGGCCAAGTGGGCCAGACACACCCGTGTGTTCAATGCCATTCACGCCGGGCTGGAGACTTTGGGCTTCCGGGATGTGATCCGCCGTGACCTGCAATCGGGTCTGGTGGTGTCTGTTCTGTACCCGGACGACCCCAACTGGAGCTTTGAAGCCATCCACGACTATTGCTACAATCACGGTTTTACCATCTATCCCGGCAAGATTTCCACCACCAATACCTTCCGCCTGTGCGCGCTGGGTGCCATTGACGAAGGGGATATCAAGGACTTTTTTGTGGTGCTCAGGGAAGCGTTGGAAGCTGCCCATGTTGCGACGCCTATCATATATAAGGAGACAAAATAATGAAAACTGTTTATACCTGTTTTTGCACGGATGTGATCCATGCCGGACACATGAATATTATTGACAAAGCCCGCCGGTACGGTAAAGTCATCGTGGGCGCGCTGAGCGATGAGGCACTGATCCGCTACAATCGTTTTCCCACCATTCCTTTTGAAGAGCGCTGCCGGATGTATGAAGCGCTGGACGGTGTGGATCAGGTGGTGCGCCAGGACGATATGCGCTATGACGCCATCATTGAAAAACTGAAGCCCGACTATGTGATCCACGGCGACAACTGGAGAGAAGGCCCGGAATCTGCTCTGCGGGAAAATGTACTGGCTGCTCTTTCCCAAAACGGCGGTGAACTGATCGAGGTTTCCTATACCCGCTCGGAAGAAGTGAAGAAGATCGATCAGCAGCTCAAGGAAAAGCTAGCCATGCCGGAGTACCGGCGCAAGCGGCTCAAGCAGCTGGTGAAGATGTGCCCCATTGTCAAGACCATCGAGGCTCACAGCGGCCTGACGGGGCTGATCGCGGAAAAGACCGTGGTGGAGCAGGACGGCAGACTGGATCAGTTTGACGCCATGTGGGTCTCCTCTTTGTGCGATTCCACAGCCAAGGGTAAGCCCGACATCGAGCTGGTGGATATGTCCTCCCGCCTGCGCACCATCGACGACATCATGGAAGTTACCACCAAGCCCATCATTCTCGACGGTGATACCGGCGGGCTGACGGAGCATTTCGTTTACAATGTGCGGACGCTGGAGCGCATGGGCGTGTCTGCTGTCATCATTGAAGATAAAACAGGCCTGAAGAAGAATTCCCTTTTTGGCACCGAAGTGAAGCAGACGCAGGATTCCATTGAAAATTTCTGCGCCAAGATTGCCGCCGGTAAAATGGTGCAGCTGACGGACGATTTCATGATCATCGCCCGGATCGAGAGCCTGATTCTGGAGCAGGGGATGGAAGACGCGCTGGAGCGTGCCTTTGCCTATGTGGGCGCTGGCGCGGACGGCATCATGATCCACAGCCGGAAGAAAGACCCGTCGGAAATTTTCGAGTTCTGCGACAAGTTCCGTGAGAAGGATCAGGAGACGCCCATCGTGGTGGTGCCTACCTCTTTCAACAGCGTCACGGAAACGGAACTGGCTTCCCATGGCATCAATATTGTCATCTATGCCAACCAGCTCACCCGCAGCGCGTTCCCGGCCATGCGGGATACCGCCGTGGAAATTCTGAAGCACCACCGCGCCCAGGAAGTGGATGCCAAGCTGATGCCCTTTAAAGAGATCATCACACTGATCGATGAGCTGTAAGGAGATACAATGAAACAGGAAATTGGAATTATTATGGCGGCGGGGAAGGGAGAGCGGATGCGTCCTCTGACGCTGAAGACCCCGAAACCGCTGGTGAAGGTACACGGCGTTCCCATGATCGAAACGGTGATCGCCGGCCTGCAAAGACGGGGTGTAGAGAAGCTCTATGTGGTGGTGGGTTATCTGAAAGAGCGGTTTGCCTATCTGGAGGATAAGTACCCCTGCCTGACGCTGATCGAGAATACGGAATATACCGTGAAAAACAATATCTCCTCCATTCACGCCGCCCAAGAGGCGATGGGAAGCGCTGACTGTTTTATCTGCGAGGCCGACCTGTATATTTCCGATCCCTCCATTTTTGACGCTAAGCTGGCTACTTCCTGCTACTATGGCAAGATGGTGCCCGGCTACTCGGACGACTGGGTGTTTGACATGGAAAACGGCCGCATTATCCGGGTAGGGAAGGGCGGCACAGACGCCTATAACATGGTGGGTATTTCCTATTTCAAGGCGGCCGATGCCGCCCATATCCGGGACGCCATTGCCTCTGCCTATGAAAAAGAAGGGCATGAGGGACTTTACTGGGACGAGATCGTAGACCGTGAGCTGAAGCACCTGTCTATGACCGTTTATCCGGTACAGCCCGATCAGATCGTGGAGATCGACTCGGTGGCTGAACTCAAGGCGGTGGACCCCACTTATGAAACAGTTGTCTGATAAGGAGGAAACGTATGAAGCTGGATTTTCTCAAGGACTATGAGTTCTTTACCGGCGTGCCGGATTCGCTGCTGCAAAACCTTTGCAACTACCTGATGTCCACCTACGGCATCAGCCGTCAGCACATCATTGCGGCCAATGAGGGCAACTGCACGGCTCTTGCGGCCGGCTATCATTTGGCAACGGGAAAGGTGCCCGTGGTCTATATGCAAAACAGCGGCGAGGGCAACATCATCAACCCCGTGGCCTCGCTGATGAACGACAAGGTTTACGGCATTCCCTGCATCTTCATTGTAGGCTGGCGGGGCGAACCCGGCGTCCACGATGAGCCGCAGCATATCTATCAGGGCGAGGTAACACTGCGCCTGCTGGAGGACATGGACATTCGCACCTTCGTCATCAGCAAGGAGACGACAGAAGAAGAAGTTAAAGCGCAGCTTGCCGCATGGAAGCCGCTGCTGGATCAGGGCAAACAGGTAGCTTTTGTGGTGAAAAAAGGCGCGCTGGAGTTTGACGGCAAGGTAAATTACGCCAATGACTACACCATGCGTCGGGAGGAGATCATCCGCCACATTGCGGCGGTGACAGGGGAAGACCCCATTGTCTCCACCACCGGCAAGGCCAGCCGTGAGCTCTTTGAGATCCGGGAAGCCAACCATCAGGGCCACGGCCATGATTTCCTCACGGTGGGTTCCATGGGACACAGCTCCTCTATTGCGCTGGGCATTGCTCTGCAAAAACCGGAAAAGACGGTCTGGTGCATTGACGGCGACGGCGCGGCGCTGATGCATCTGGGCTCCATGGCGGTAATTGGCGCCAACCGTCCCGGAAACCTGATACATATCGTCATCAACAACGGCGCCCATGAGACCGTGGGCGGTATGCCGACGGTGGCGGGCCGTGTTGACCTGGTAAAAATCGCGGAGGGCTGCGGCTACGAAAGCACCGTGTCTGTGGATTCTTTTGACGCGCTGGACGCGGCACTGAAGGCGGCAAAAAAGAGTGGGAAGCTTTCGTTCATCGAGGTGAAGTGCAATATCGGCGCCCGCTCCGATTTGGGCCGTCCCACCACCACCGCACGGGAAAATAAAGAACATTTCATGGAAGAATTGAAAAAAGCGTAAAGCATTTCGCATCGGCGAAAACAGGCCGCCGCTGTATAAAAAAAGCGGCGATTTAGAGCGCACGAAAGAAGATACCGTCGAAGCTTCCCGGAAAGCGGCTGGGGCCGCTTTCCGGGAGGTTTTTCGCGTTTTGCAGGCAGCATGGACAATGCGTGCCATAAGGGGGGGTATGCCCCTTATGGCGGTGAAAACAGCGGCGCGATCCGCGGCAGCTGCCTGCGCCCGAAAATTGGAATAATCGCGGTGTAATTGGCGAATCCGCCTTGTCATTTGGACAGGCGTCTGCTATAATAACTTGGATCATTGCCGCAAAACATCTGGCTTTTGATGCGCGGGCGGTGCGGCCGGATACGGAAAGCCGATGAAGGCAGCATCCGGTTAAACAGGTACCGGGAACAGCTCCTCTTCATGCGAGGAGGAAAGTTTTGCGTTGGGCGGGTCAGTGAAGAAAAAGAGCGCTGCGCAGTGTGCCGCGGCATTCGTTTTGACGGAACAGAAGGGCGGACCGGCTCTTTTGCGGCGTATATGGCGTATATTGGGAACAATAGATACCCATTAAAAAAGGAGAATAAGATGAGCGATAGAAATAATAGCCGTTCCGGATCTTCGGAGGGGTATAGGCCGTCCCGCGTGGAGAACCACACAAGGATGGGCAGGCGACCGGCGAAGACAGGGGCGGATCGGTTTGGCGTGGTGAGCATGGTGATACTGATGGCGTGCAGCATTTGGCTGACCGCCAACTTGATGACGCTGAAAATGCTTCCCACCAAGTATTTCCTGTTGGCTGTGATTTTACTGTTTGTACTTAACGCGGCGCATGTGGTGGTGCAGATCCCTTTGCGCAGGAAAAAGACGAGCAAGGTCGTTTGCGGCGTCATTGCTCTGATCCTTTCGGGGGCTATGGTATACGGGATCGTGGCGTCTACCTCGCTGCAAAGCGCGCTGAAGAAGATCAGCCAGTCGCCGCAGGAAACGAATACAATAGATGTGATCGTCCTCAAGGGCAGCAGCGCCCAGACGCTGGCGGACTTGAAGGGGCAAACCTTCGGCGTGACCAAATCGATGGACGCCAATACCCTCGGTGCCATGAAAGCGAAAATGTCCGAAGAGATCGGGGATGTCTCCACATCCTCTTATCAGTCTATTTCCCGTCTGGCCGACGGCCTGTATCAGGGATCGGTCAACGCCATCATTATCAATGACGCTCTTTTGAGTTCTTTGAGTGAAATGGAAGAGTACAGTACCTTCGCTCAGGACACAAAAATTATTTATCAGTATGGCGCTCCTGTGGAAAAGCAGGTGTCCGCGACGCATGAAGCCATTGATGTGACCAAACAGCCGTTTATTGTTTACCTCAGCGGTTCCGATTCCGAGTCCGGCGATATCAACGCCACCGGCCGCAGTGACGTTAACATTCTGGCGGTGGTCAATCCTTCTTCCCATCAGATCATGCTGATCAATACCCCCCGTGACTATTATGTGCCCATGACCGTTTCAAACGGCGTGCGGGATAAGCTGACACACGCCGGCGTTTATGGCATTGACTGCTCCATGGGAACGTTGGCTATGCTCTATGGCATTGACATTCCCTATTACATCCGCATCAACTTCGCGGGCTTCAAAGACATTGTCAACGCGCTCGGCGGCGTTACCGTCCGCTCCGACTATACGTTTGCCGCGCAGGGCTATCAGTTTACAGAAGGCGACAACGCAGTGATGGGCGACGCGGCCCTGGCATTTGTCAGAGAGAGGCATTCTTTTGCCGCCGGCGATAACCAGCGGGGAAGAGATCAGATGGCGATGATCGAGGCTATTTTGAAAAAAGCCATGTCGCCAGCCATCCTGACCAATTATCAGAGTCTGCTCAACGCGGTAAGCGGCTCTTTCACGACAAACTTTTCTTACAATGAAATGGCCGACTTCGTGCAGATGCAGCTTTCCACCGGCGGCGGCTGGAACATCACGTCTTACGCGGTGACGGGCACCGGTGATATGACCACCACCTACACATATCCCGACGAGAACCTGTATGTGATGCGGCCTGATACGGATACCGTCAGCCAGGCGCAGACGCTCATCAAACAGGTCATGAATGGCGAAGTGCCTCAGACATAAGCGCCTGCCTTCCGGGAGATGCTAAAGGCGGATCACCGGGGCTGTGATCCGCGGCGGCATGAAAAAATTAGCGCGAGCATAAGGAGAGGGACGAAATGACGATCATCGTAACTGGCGGAGCGGGTTTTATTGGCAGCAACTTTGTTTACTATCAGTTGGACAACCATCCGGAAGACCGTATTGTTTGCCTGGATAAATTGACCTATGCAGGGAATCTTTCCACGCTGAAGGCGGCTATGGAGAATCCCCGGTTCCGTTTTGTCAAGGCGGATATTTCCGACCGTGAGGCGGTCTTTCACCTGTTTGAAGAAGAAAAACCGGACATTGTGGTCAACTTCGCGGCGGAGAGTCATGTGGACAGGAGCATCGAGAATCCGGGCCTCTTTTTGCAGACCAATGTGATCGGCACGGGGGTGCTGATGGACGCCTGCCGTGAATACGGCGTGGGGCGGTATCATCAGGTGTCCACCGATGAGGTGTACGGTGACCTGCCGCTGGAGCGGACGGACCTTTTTTTCACGGAGGAAACGCCCATCCACACCTCCAGTCCCTATTCCGCGTCCAAGGCGGGAGCGGATCTGCTGGTGCTGGCCTACCACCGCACCTTTGGCCTGCCGGCCACCATTTCCCGCTGCTCCAATAACTACGGGCCGTATCACTTCCCGGAGAAACTGATCCCGCTGATGATCTCCCGGGCGCTGGCGGACGAAAGTCTGCCGGTGTACGGCAAGGGTGAAAACGTCCGCGACTGGCTCCATGTATACGATCACTGCGCCGCCATCAATCTGGTGATCCGCAAGGGCCGTGTGGGAGAAGTCTACAACATTGGCGGACACAACGAGCGCACCAATCTGGAGGTGGTGGAGACCATCCTCCGCATACTCCATAAGCCGGAGAGCCTCATTACCTATGTGACGGACCGCCCCGGCCATGACCGGCGCTATGCCATCGATCCCAGCAAGATCGAAACGGAGCTGGGCTGGAAGCCCACATACAACTTCGATACCGGCATTGCCATGACGGTGCAGTGGTATCTGGACAACAAAAGCTGGTGGGAGGACATCGTCAGCGGTGCCTATCAGCAGTATTATGAAAAGATGTACGGACACCGGTAAACAGAGAAAAGGGTTGGTGGGCCGACAGATGAAAGGGAGAATTGCTTCATGAAGGGAATTGTTCTGGCGGGCGGCGCGGGGACGCGTTTGTATCCGCTGACCATGGTGACGTCCAAACAGCTTTTGCCTGTGTATGACAAGCCCATGATCTACTATCCGCTCTCCACGCTGATGCTCTCCGGTATCCGGGAGATCCTGATTATCTCCACCCCTGCGGATCTGCCCAATTTTCAGCGTTTGCTGGGGGATGGATCGGAGTTCGGCCTGCGCCTTTCCTACAAGGAGCAGCCCTCGCCCGACGGTCTGGCGCAAGCGTTTTTGCTGGGCGAGGAATTTATCGGTGATGATACCTGCGCCATGGTACTGGGAGACAATATTTTTTACGGCAACGGTTTTACAAAGACGCTGCGCGCGGCGGCGGCCTCCGCTGAAAAGGGCGAAGCGACCATTTTTGGCTACTATGTCAATGACCCGGAGCGATTCGGCATCGTGGAGTTTGATGAGAACGGCAAGGTGGTGTCTGTGGAGGAAAAGCCGCAGCATCCCAAGTCCAACTATTGCATCACCGGCCTTTACTTTTATGACCGCCGTGTGGTGGAGCTTGCCAGGCAGGTGAAGCCGTCCGCCCGAGGGGAGCTGGAGATCACCGATCTCAACCGCCTGTACCTGGAAGACGGCACGCTGAACGTGCAGCTGCTGGGCCGCGGCTTCGCGTGGCTGGATACCGGCACCATGGACTCTCTGGCGGAGGCCACAGACTTTGTAAAGATGATCCAGATCCGGCAGGGCGTGGAGATCTCGGCGCCGGAGGAAGTGGCCTACATCAACGGCTGGATCTCCAAAGCAAAATTGCTGGCGGCGGCAGAGCGGTATGGCAAATCGCCTTACGGCGGGTATCTGAAAAATGTGGCGGAGGGAAAGATCCGCTATTGAGTGCCGTCGCGGCCCCTATAAAAAAGCGGCAAGGAGAAAATTCATGAAAGTGTTTGTAACAGGTGTGGCCGGTCAGTTGGGCCACGACGTGATGAACGAGCTGGCCAAACGCGGCTATGAAGGCGTGGGAAGCGACATGGCGCTGTCTTACAGCGGCGTGGCCGACGGCAGTGCCGTGACGGGCATGCCCTATGTACCGATGGATATTACGGATGCCCCGGCGGTGGAAAAGACCCTCGCCGAAGTGCGCCCGGATGTGGTGATACACTGCGCGGCGTGGACGGCGGTGGATTTGGCGGAGGACGCAGACAAGCGGGAAAAGGTCTTTGCCATCAATGAAGGCGGGACGAAGAACATTGCCCGGGTCTGCCGCAAGCTGGGGTGCAAGATGGCGTATATCAGCACCGACTATGTGTTCGACGGCCAGGGGACGGAGCCCTGGGACCCCGACTGCAAGGCGTATAAGCCGCTGAACGTGTACGGCGAGAGCAAGCTGGCGGGTGAACTGGCGGTATCGGAGACGTTGGAGAAGTATTTTATTGTACGCATCGCCTGGGTGTTTGGGCGCAGCGGCAAGAATTTCATCAAGACCATGCTCCAGCTGGGGCAGACGCACGAGTCGCTGCGTGTCATCACCGACCAGATCGGCACGCCCACCTATACCTATGACCTCTCACGCCTGCTGGTGGACATGGTGGAAACCGAGAAGTACGGTTATTACCACGCCACCAACGAAGGTGGGTATATTTCGTGGTATGATTTTGCCTGCGAGATCTTCCGTCAGGCCGGGTACGCGACCCGGGTGGTCCCTGTGACCACACAGGAATATGGCCTTTCCAAGGCAGCCCGGCCTTATAACAGCCGGCTTTCCAAAGAGAAGCTGACGGCGGCGGGCTTTGCGCGTCTGCCCTCCTGGCAGGACGCGCTGAGTCGGTATTTAAAGGAAATGAACGGCTGACGCCATTTCCTCTTCAGATGACAGGGAACAGCCGGGTCAGCTGATTGCGGCGAAAAAGGAGACTTGAGGGTGAACATTTTAGTAACGGGCGGTGCCGGTTACATTGGCAGCCACACCTGTGTGGAACTGCTGAATGCAGACCATCAGGTGGTGATCTATGACAATCTATATAATGCCAAAAGTGCTGTGATGGATCGCATCTCCCACATCACGGGGAAAGACGTGTGCTTTGTCCGGGGCGACATTCTGGATGAAAAGGCGCTTGACGCGGTGTTCACGCAGCATCCGATCGACGCGGTGATCCACTTCGCGGGGCTCAAGGCGGTGGGGGAGTCAGTGGAAAAGCCGCTGCTGTACTATGAAAACAATGTCAGCGGCACGATCACCCTGTGCAAGGCCATGGCCCGTGCCGGGTGCAAGAAGATGATCTTCTCCTCCTCCGCCACGGTGTACCGTATGCGGATGGAGCCGCCGTTCCCGGCGTTTACGGAGGATATGCCTCTTGGCCCCATCAATCCATACGGTGCCACCAAGCGCATGATCGAGCAGATCCTCACGGATCTGGCGGCTTCGGACAAGGAGTGGAGCGTGGCGCTGCTGCGGTACTTCAATCCCATCGGTGCCCATGAAAGCGGCCTTTTGGGGGAGGACCCCCAGGGAATCCCCAACAATCTCCTGCCCTATGTGATGCGTGTGGCGGTGGGGAAGCTGCCCTGCCTGCAAATTTTCGGAGACGACTACCCCACGCCGGACGGCACCGGTGTGCGGGATTATATCCATGTGGTGGATCTGGCAAAGGGCCATCTGGCAGCGCTGCGGGCGCTGGAAAGCGGCGGCGCTCGGCCCTATAATCTGGGCACCGGCAGAGGTTACAGCGTGAAGGATGTGGTGGCGGCCTTTTCCCGGGCCTGCGGCCATGAGATCCCCTGCCGCGTTGCTCCCCGCCGGGCGGGCGACGCGCCCTGGTACTATGCCGACGCCACGCGGGCCAAAGAGGAACTGGGCTGGACGGCACAGTATGATCTGGACCGCATGTGTGAAGACGCCTGGCGTTTTATCCGCGCCAACCCGGACGGGATCCGATAAAACGGCTGCACAGCCGCCATCTCTTTTGCGGAGCGGGCGGCGGGGCGAAACGCCGGTCTTGGGGCGGAAGATCACATAAAAAAAAGGGACAGGCCCATTGGGCCTGTCCCTTTTTTGTTGCTATAAGCTCTTTTTGATGGAGTCGATAGCTCCCTTTTCCAGACGGCTCACCTGCGCCTGGGAGATGCCGATCTCGCTGGAGACCTCCATCTGCGTCTTTCCCTCGTAAAACCGCAGGGCCAGAATGTTTTTTTCCCGCTCGCCCAGGCGGTCGATGGCCTCCCGGAGAGCGATCTGTTCGATCCAGTTTTCGTCGGTATTGTCGGTGTCGCTGACCTGGTCCATGACGCAGATGGCGTCGCCGCCGTCGGAGTACACCGGCTCGTAGAGGGATACCGGATCCACGATGGCGTCCATCGCGAACACCACGTCCTCCCGGGGAATCTCCAGATATTTGGCGATCTGCTCCACCGTCGGCTCCCGCTGGTTCTGGCTCATAAGGGCCTCCCGGGCCTGCAAAACCCGGTAGGCGGTGTCCCGCATACTGCGGCTGACCCGGATGGCGCTGTTGTCCCGGAGATACCGCCGGATCTCGCCGATAATCATGGGAACGCCGTAGGTGGAAAATTTTACCTGTTGAGTGATGTCAAAGTTATCGATGGCCTTGATGAGGCCGATGCAGCCCACCTGAAAGAGGTCGTCCACATTTTCCCCGCGGTTGAGAAATTTCTGGATCACGGACAAAACCAGCCGCAGGTTGCCCCGGATCAGCGTTTCCCGGGCTTCCGTGTCACCGTTTTTGGTCCGCCGCAGCAACTCCATGGTCTCATCACTTTTCAGAACCTGTAATTTAGATGTGTTGATCCCGCATATTTCTACCTTACTCTGCATATCGCGCTGCCTCCGCCCACCTGATGCATTCAGTATTTCCCCGGAAAAATCCGGTTATACGGCGGGGCGGAAAGAAGTAAAATTCGACGCGAAAGACAGTCCTTTTGATTTTGTCATAGGACGCGCCGGCGGCGCCATAGAGTAGTGTGAGACAAAGGGCGCTTCACGTTTTGCCGAAAAGAGCGGCAGAAACGGGGCCGGGCGAAAGGAAGGGTCAACATATGCTGTGCAAATTTTCGGAGCTCAAGCGCAAAGAGGTCATCAACATCTGCGACGGAAGCCGTCTGGGCTTCGTGGGGGATCTGGAGATCACTATTCCCGAAGGGGAGGTAAAGGCGATCATCGTCTTTGGCCCCTGTCGGTTCTTCGGCCTGTTCGGCCGGGGCGAGGACTATTACATCCCCTGGGAGTGTATCCAGAAATTCGGTGACGATATCATTCTGGTGGATAAACCTTTTCAGCGCTGCGACTGTAACCGGGAGAGAAAGAAGAGGCGGTGGCTGTAAGCGGAACGGAAAATCGCTGCCTGGCGCCCCGTGGTGGGCAGCGGGCGAAAAGCGTGTTTGAAACATTTGAAGCAAAAGAGTGTGTTTGAAAAAGGAAAACCGCACCCCCCGACACAGCTGCCGGAGGGTGCGGTCTTGATGTGTATGGTGTTTGTGAGGGGGAACTGTCAGGTACGCTGTTCCCTGCGCTTTTTGCGGGCGTACACCTCGCCCGGCGCCGCCGCCAGAAGCGCCCCAACAGTATGGGCCGCGCGCGGCCGGGTGCGGGGGGGACAGCCTGCTTTTCCGGCAGCTCCGGTGCTGAGCGAATCGTGTCAAAGCTTTTGGAAAACCACTATCATACATAAAATTTAACGATTCAATAGATGATCTGCGGAAGGCGAAAACAAATCAGTGAATGGAAGAGTTTTTAAAAAATGAAGGAGGGGCGTCGGGGTGATTCACGGGAGTGTCGGCGCTCTTGTCGAGACGGGGCGCCAAAGCTGCCGCCAGGCGGCGTATGCTCTGTTTTCCGCGGTTTTTTACCGGAGGATCAGCACATTTTTGTATAAAATGTTCTTGCATTTGCAAGATATATATGGTATTATATTTCAGCATTCCACACAGCTTTGGATGCCTGGTCGGTGCCCTCACGGGTTGGCCGGGGAGAGGAAGAAGCTGGAGGTAACAAACTAAAACATAAAGGAGAAACCAACAAAATGGCAAATCAGAACGTCGTATCCATGAAAGCCCTGCTGGAAGCAGGCGTCCACTTCGGTCATCAGACCCGTCGCTGGAACCCCAAGATGGCCCCCTTCATTTACACGGAGCGCAACGGCATCTATATCATCGACCTGCAAAAGACCGTCAGGAAGCTGGAAGAGGCTTATAGCTTCGTACGTCAGCTGTCCGAAAACGGCCAGTCCATCCTGTTCGTGGGCACCAAGAAGCAGGCCCAGGACGCCATCAAGGATGAGGCGCTGCGCTGCAATATGTACTTTGTCAACGCCCGCTGGCTGGGCGGCATGATGACCAACTTCAAGACCATGCGTACCCGTATTGATCGTCTGAACCAGCTCAAGACCATGCAGACCGACGGTACCTTTGATATGCTGCCCAAGAAGGAAGTCATCAAGCATCTGGCCGAGATCGAGAAGTTGGAGAAGTATCTGGGCGGTGTGAAGGAAATGAAGAAGTTGCCCGGCGCCCTCTTCATTGTGGATACCCGCAAGGAGCGCAACGCCATTGCCGAAGCGCACAAGCTGGGCATTCCCGTGGTGGCTATCGCCGATACCAACTGCGATCCCGATGAGATCGACTATCCTATCCCCGGCAACGACGACGCCATCCGCGCCATCAAGCTGATCGCTTCCGTCATGGCAAACGCCATGCTCGAAGGCAAACAGGGCGAGCAGGTGGAAGAGGCCGAAGCCGCTCCCGTGGAAGGCTGATCGTCTGACTGAAACGCAAACCGTATGGGGCAGGGCGTGTCCCTGCCCCATATCCGCATATCCGCCGCGAAACGCGACGGGACGGCTCCTTTGATAAAAAGAGCTGCCGGCAGGAGCGATTCCTGCCATGATCCAATGAATAAAAACTGGAGGAATATAAAATGGCATTTACCGCAACAGACGTTAAGACGCTGCGCGAGATGACGGGCGTCGGCATGATGGATTGCAAAAAGGCTCTCACTGCCACCGAAGGCGACATGGACAAGGCCGTTGAATGGCTGCGTGAAAAGGGCATGGCCGCTTCTGTGAAGAAGGCCGGCCGCATTGCCGCCGAAGGCATGGCTTACGCCGCCGTGGTGGACGGCATCGGTGTGGCTGTGGAAGTCAACGCCGAGACCGACTTCGTGGGCAAGAACGAGAAGTTCCAGGAGTTCGTCAAGGGCGTGGCCGCCACCGTGGCACACGAGAACCCCGCTGACCTGGAGGCTCTGATGGCCTGCAAGTACAACGGCACCGACGTCACCGTGCAGGAGCAGCAGCAGGAGATGGTGCTGGTCATCGGCGAGAACATCAAGGTGCGCCGTTTTGCCCGTTATGACACCGGCGTCTCCGTTCCCTATATCCATGCCGGCGGCAAAATCGGCGTGCTGGTGAACCTGGAAGTGGAAGGCGGCATTGACGCCACCGCGATCGGCAAGGACGTTGCCATGCAGATCGCGGCTCTGAATCCCCGTTTCTGGGACAAGTCCATGGTCACCGACGACGTGCTGGAAGAAGAGAAGAAGATCATGCTGGTCCAGATGGACAGCGATCCCAAGATGGCTTCCAAGCCCGCGCAGGTGAAGGAAAAGATCGTCATGGGCAAGCTGGCCAAGTTCTATTCCGAAAACTGCCTGCTGCAGCAGGAGTTCGTCAAGGACGGCGACTTCACTGTGGAGAAGTATATGGCTGATTCCGCCAAGAAGCTGGGCGGCAGCGTGAAGTTCGTCAAGGCCGTTCGCTTTGAAAAAGGCGAGGGCATTGAGAAGAAGAAGGAAGACTTCGCCGCTGAGATCGCTTCCATGATCAAGTAAGTAAATCAGCAAACCAAAACGCCGCCAAACGAACGTTTAGCGGCGTTTTTTTTTGCTTGATGCAGTGTGTGTGAGGGATGCTTATCGGACCGGCGGCTCTGTTTTTTCCAGTGTCACCGGGTCCACATGATATTGAAGCTGTGCGATCGGTCCCGTGACCTGGAGAAAGTCCCCGCGCCGGAGGGCGGTCTTTCCCAAAAAATCTTTGGCGCGGACGGTGGCTTCAAAGCCGGTGTCAATCTCGCCGTTTCGGGCGATATGCACGGCGGGAAAGCGCAGCCTCACGGTCTGACCCGCATAGCGGGCCCGGCCCTGTCCCGGAAGGTCTGCATCAGATCCCGGGAAGAAAGCGCGGAGCCGTCCGGCAGATGGAGCGTGGCGTAAGGCGCGGCGCTGTCGGTGATGTCCCGGGAGCGTATGAGAAAATAGTTGACCACGGCCCCGATCAGAATGACCGGCAGAACCGTGTGCGCCTCCTGGCGGAAAGAAGAAATCACCATAGCCAGAAAAACCACCACGGTATACCAGCGCCACCGGGCCCGTTTGAAAACGTTCATAAACCGACTTCTTTCAACCACTATGCGGGAGGAAAAAACCGCGGCTGCTTCAAAGGGGATGGGGCGAGCTGCTCCTTAGTTTAAAATGCGGATATTGCCCAGCAGGGGAATGGACTTTTCCTGTCCGTTGATGGCGGCGATGATGCCGATGAACCAGCACACGGTCATGAAGATGCCCCAGAGCCAGCCCACAAAATGGGTCCAGCCCAAAAAGGAAATGCCGGAGAGCAGGCCGAAGAGGTCGATGACCAGCGCCTGGTTCATGTGGAATTTGGCGTTTTCCCGGTCACCCGCAATAAAAGCGATGATTAGGCCCACCCAAGTGAGATAGGCCACGATGTCGGTGGTACGTTTGTTCATAGAGATATGACTTCCTTTCGGTTAAGTGAAGATATTTTAGCATAAAACGTCGAAAAACACAAGAAAAGACTGTTGGAAATCTGTTTTATTAAGCGGAAGAGAGAAAAAAGGGCAAAATAACGGGAGAAAGTCCTCGGATACCCAGCCTCCCCCTTGCATTTTATGACCGTACCCGGTATAATTATTACCTACGTTTATTAAAAAGGAAAAGCGATACAAAACAAACAGGGAGCGTGATACAATGACCGAGGAAAGAAAGACCCCCGAAACCGAAGAAGTTTCCGAGAGCAGCAATTTTATCCACAATTTTATCAACGAGGACATCGCACAGGGTGGTCAGTTCCAAGGCATGACCGTTCACACCCGCTTCCCGCCGGAGCCAAACGGTTACCTGCACATCGGCCACTGCAAGGCGCTGTGCATCGACTTTGGCACGGCGGAGAAGTTCGGCGGGCTCTGCAATCTGCGGATGGACGATACCAACCCCGCCAAGGAAGACACCGAATATGTGGACGCCATCCAGAACGATATCCACTGGCTGGGTTTCGACTGGGGCGACCGCTTTTACTATGGCTCTGACTACTTTGAAAAGGACTATGAGTACGCCGTGGAGCTGATCAAAAAAGGCCTGGCCTACGTCTGCGAGCTGACGCCGGAGGAGTTCCGTGCCAGCCGGGGCGACATCGGCGTTCCCGCCACCAGCCCCTACCGTGACCGTCCCATCGAGGAGAACCTGCGTCTTTTTGAGAAGATGAAAAACGGTGAGGTGGAGGAGGGCAAGATGACCCTGCGGGCCAAGATCGACCTGGCCTCCGGCAACTTCAATATGCGGGACCCTGTGATCTACCGCATCCGCTTTATTAATCACCACCGCCAGGGCACCAAATGGTGCATCTTTCCCATGTACGACTTTGCCCACCCCATCCAGGATGCGCTGGAGGGCATTACTCACTCCCTGTGCTCTTTGGAGTACGAGGAGCATCGGCCGCTGTACGACTGGGTGGTGAGCAACGTTTCCATTCCCTATCACAAGCCCCGCCAGATCGAGTTTGCCCGGCTGAACATCGACCACACGGTGATGTCCAAGCGGAAGCTGCGGCTGCTGGTGGAGGAAAAATATGTCTCCGGCTGGGACGATCCCCGGATGCCCACGCTCTGCGGCCTGCGCCGCCGGGGCTACACCGCCGCCTCCATCCGCAATTTCTGTGAGCGCATTGGTGTGGCCAAGGCGCCCTCCACGGTGGAGTACGCCTTTTTGGAGCATTGCCTGCGAGAGGATCTGAACCTGACGGCAGAGCGCACCATGGCGGTGCTGCATCCGGTGAAGCTCACCGTCACCAACTACCCCGAGGGGCAGAGCGAAGTGTTCACGGTGGAAAACAACCCCATCGACGAGACCCAGGGCACTCATGAGATCACCTTCAGCCGGCATCTGTGGATGGAGGCCGATGATTTTCTGGAAGAACCCATCCCCAAGTACAAGCGGATGTACCCCGGCAACGAGGTGCGTCTCAAGGGCGCGTATCTGGTGAAATGCACCGGCTGCGTGAAAGACGACAGCGGCCGCGTCACTGAGGTGCTGTGCGAGTATGACCCTGCCTCCCGTGGCGGCGATCCCGCCGACGGCCGCAAGGTCAAGGGCGCCACGCTGCACTGGGTGGACGTCGCCACCGCGCTGGACGCAGAGGTGCGCCTGTATGACAACCTCTTCTCCGACGCGCAGCCCGACGGTCCGGACAAGAATTTCCTGGACTGCATGGATCCCTATTCTCTGACAGACCTCACGGGCTGCAAGGTGGAGTCCCGTCTTGGCGACGTGGGCCGTGCTTTCGCGGCCAGAGAAAACCGCACTGCGGAGAACGCTCCCGCCTTCCAGTTTATGCGCGTGGGCTATTTCTGCCTGGATAACCGGGACAGCCGCGGCGACCATCTGGTCTTCAACCGCAGCGTTTCGCTGAAGGACAGCTTCAAAAAATAAGCAAACGGATTTCCGCTCCGGGGCTTGCCCCGGGGGCGGGGTCTACGCAAGTATACTTTATCAAGCAAAGGAGGAAATATGGAATATCGTTTGATGGCTGTGGACATGGACAACACCCTGCTCAACCGGAACCGCACCATTAGTCAGGGAAATGAGCAGGCCATCCGCCGGGCGCTGGCGGCAGGGAAGCAGGTGGTGCTGAGTACCGGCCGGGCTATCGGGGAGATGCAGGATTACGCGGACTTGCTGCCGCTGTTCCATTACGCCATCTGTTCCAACGGTGCGTGTATCTACGACCTGTGGGAGAAAAAGCCCCTCTATATCCTCCCCATGGTCTGGGAGGAGACGGAGCGCATTTTACGGGAGACGCGGGGTCAGGATGTGATGGTGCAGACCATTTTGCAAAATCAGTCCTATGTGGATCAGCCGGATTCCTCCACCATGGACTACTACCACATGGGGAACTTCCAGGCGGTGTACGATGGCTGTGCCCGGTGGTTCCCGGGCCTGGTGGAGGCGGTGCTGCGCTATCACACGCCGGTGGAGAAGCTGAATCTCTACTACCGGGAGATGGCGGACCGTGAAGCCATGTGGGAAAAGCTGCGCCGGCGCCATCTGGCGGTGACGGATTCTTCCGTGAACCAGATCATTGAGATCGGCCACGAGGACGCCACCAAGGGCAAGTGCCTGGCACGTTTTTGCCGCATGATGGACATTCCGCTGGAGGCCGCCATCGGCATCGGGGACAGCCTCAACGATTTGACCATGCTGCAAACGGCGGGGCTTTCCGTGGCCATGGAAAACGGCTGCGTGGAGGCCAAGGCGGCGGCGGACGTCATTGCTCCCGACTGCGACCGGGACGGCGTGGCGGCGATCATCGAGCAATATCTGCTGGACAGCCGGCGGGTGCGGGGATAAAAAAAGACTTGTAAGGTATTTTTACCTTACACAAACGACAGTTGGGAGGACAGGGCCATGGGAAGCATTTTAGACAGCGTACATAAAGAGACCAAAAACATCAAACGCGAGATTTTGTTCATGAACATTGCCCTGCTGGTGCTGGGCGTGCTGCTGATGTTCTTCCCGGAGCAGTCCCGGGACATCATCTGCCGGGTGTCGGGGGCGCTGCTGTGCCTGTGGGGCTTGCTGCACGTCATCGCCTACTTTGCCCGGGAAAGGACACAGGTGCTGGGCTCGTTCTCGCTGGTGCAGGGGGCGGCCATGATAGGCTTCGGCGCGTATTTTCTGGCGCGGCCGGAGTTTTTGGCGGCGTTTTTGACGGTGGCGCTGTCCATCATTTTGATGATCGGCGGCGTGATGAAGCTGCAATACGGCATTGATTTCCTGCGTCTGAAGGTCTACGGCTGGTGGGTGCAGCTCATCGGCGCGGGGCTGATGATCGTGCTGGGCATCGTGGCCTTTGTGGACCCCTTCGACGCGGCCAGCGGGCTGATGATTTTCATCGGCGCGGCGCTGGTGGTGGACGGACTGTGGGACCTGGTGTCGGTGATCTATCTGGACGGCGTGGTGAAAAAAGTCCGTGCCACGGTGAAAGACGTGGTGGACGAGGTGACAGCAATTCCTGTCACGCCCGCGGAGGAGTCGAAGGATAAGACCGACGGCGGCCCTCAGGCGTAAAAAAACAAAGCATCGTCCAAAGCGCCTGCGGCAAAGCGTCCGCAGGCGCTTTTTCCATGTTCTGCGGCACTGTATTTTGCGTTGCCAAGCGCCGGCTTATCCGATATAATGAAATTATCTATTACATAAGGAAGGAATCGTACCCATGACAAACAAGGAAAAAGAGCAGAAGCAAAAGCTGCGAGACGCAAAGAAAAAGCGCAAGGATCATCAGCTGACGGGCGTGGGCTATGGCGCCTGCGTGGGCTTTTTGGGCCTGGGGGGGCTGGCAGTGGCGGGCCATATCGCCTGGGGCGGGGCGGCCATGGCGGTATGCATCCTGGGCGGCTGGCTCATTGCCCTGGCCACCGATTCCTCCAAAAAGAAAAAGTAACGACCACCGGCACAAGCGGGGGAGCGATGGATCCCTCGTTTTTGGACCTCTTTTCTCCCAAAAACGTCAAATCTCATACTTTGGGTGGACGACAAAAAGAAAGGCGGAAAATAGAATAGCAGACAATGGGGAAAGCGGGAGAATCGCCTTGTCGCAAGGCGGCTTTTTTGCCGTGCTTTCCCAAAAATGAAAGAGGGTAGGAGAAAAAAGAGGAATGAAGCGAAAACTTTTGAGTATGGCGCTGTGTGTCTGCCCGTTGACGCTGCTGCTTCCCGTGTCAGTCATGGCCTGCCTGCCGCCCGCGGTAACGGCGGACGGCACGGCCGCCTACGCCACCGTGTCGGCTATGATGATCCGGACTTTATTCCTCTGGATAAGCTGATGAAAAAGGAGAGGGGGGCGTGACCGAAGCTACGGCACCTCTCCTTGAAAACACTGGATTTTCAAGATTTTTCAATTTTACTGCGCTGCGGCCCCGCTGCTCATCAGGCAGCGGGGCCTTTTGCGCGGCCCTGCTTGGAATTTGGGAATGCGCTTGTCATATGATGGGATTTCTGTTATAATTCATCTATTATCAATGTCATAATGGTGAGATATTATCTCTCCGGGAGGAGACGACCTTTGAACTATTTACAAAATTTATGGAACGCGCTGAATTTTGGCACTTTGCGGGATCTGGCGCTGCGGATCATCTCCGTGCTGTTGTGTCTGATCGTGCATGAGGTGTGCCACGGTCTGGCGGCTTACGCCCTGGGCGACCCCACGGCCAAGCGCCAGCACCGTTTGTCTCTCAATCCCCTGCGGCACATCGACTGGTTCGGTATGTTCGCCATGGTGACGCTGGGCTTCGGCTGGGCAAGACCCGTGCCCGTTGACCCGCGGTATTTCAAGCATCCCAAGCGGGGCATGGCGCTGACGGCGCTGTCGGGGCCGGTGTCCAACTTTTTATTGGCGTTGGCGCTGCTTCTGGCGGCCAGGGGCGTCTATGTGAGCGCCGCCTATTCCACCTTCAACCAGAGTGTGTTAACGTTTCTGCTGTCCACGGCGCTGCTGTCCATCGGCCTGGGGCTGTTCAATCTGATTCCTATTCCGCCGCTGGACGGGTCCAAGGTGCTCTTCGCGCTTTTGCCGGACCGGGCGTATCAGACGCTGCTGCGGTACGAGCAGTTTGGGATGCTGGTGCTGCTGGGAATGGTGTTGTTGAATCTGGGCGGCAATTATCTGACGGCAGCCATCCGGTGGGTGTTTGACCTGCTGTGCGCGCTGGTCGGCTTTTGAGGTGACAGGAGTGGACAACCCGATATTCAAACTGGAAAAAGTGGTGCAGACCCGGGATCAGGAGACCCTGCAAGACTTTGAAGGCCCTCTTGATTTAATTTTGTATCTTCTGGGCAAGAATAAGATCGCCATTGCCGATATTCCCATTTCCCTCATTTTGGAGCAGTATCTGGCGTATCTGGAAAAGCGTAAGGAAATGGATCTGGAGGTGGCCAGCGAGTTCATCACCATGGCCGCCCACCTGATGTATATCAAGACGCGGATGCTTTTGTCTCTGGAGGATGAAGAAGCCCAAAGCGAGATGGACGCACTCATCCAGTCCCTGGAGGAGCGCCGCCGGGGCGACTGCTATCTGAAGATCAAGACGCTGACGGAGAGCCTTGGCCCCCGCAGCGAGTTTGGCCGGGACATCGTGACCCGCCAGCCCGAGCCTATGGAGCGGGGCAAGATCTATGAATACGACCAGGCCCCCGGCGACATGATCGTGGCCATGCAGGAGGTGCTGGACCGGAACCACCAGACGGCGACGCCGTCTCTCCACGCCTTTGAGGAGATCGTCAAGCACGAGCCTTACCCGGTGGAGAACAAGGCCAGGGAGATCATCCGCCGCCTGAAAGAAGGGGGCATCACCCGCTTTTTGCTTTTGTTCCGGGGCAGCCGCAGCCGCAGTGAGATGGTGGCCACCTTTGTGGCGGTGCTGGAGCTGTGCAAGGCCCGCGCCATCCGCCTCCACGGCGGCGAAAGCGACTGTACCGTGGACTGCGCCGCCGCCGCGCCGGATACCCTGTCTTGAGGAGAGAAATAAATGGATACAATGGAAATGAAGGACATGGAATCCGCCATGGAAGGGATCCTCTTTGCCTCCGGCGAGCCGGTGGGCATCGACCGCATCTGCTTTGCTCTGGAGCTGGACAAGCCCACGGCGGAGCTGCTGCTGCAAAAGCTGGCGGATGAGTACGCCTATGAGCGGCGGGGCATCCGCCTGCTGCGGATGGAGGACAGCTATCAGCTCTGCTCCGCGCCGGAGTATGGGGAGCGCATCCGCCGGGCCTTTGAGATCCGAAAGCCAGCCAAGCTGTCCCAGCCGGCGCTGGAGGTGCTGACCATCATCGCCTATTATCAGCCCACCACCCGGGCCTATGTGGATCAGATCCGGGGGGTGGACAGCTCGTATACATTGGGCCTGCTGCTGGAGCGGTATCTCATCGAGGAATGCGGCCGTTTGCAGGTGCCGGGCCGTCCCCGGCTCTACCGCACCACCAAGGGCTTTTTGCGGGCCTTCCACCTCAATTCCCTGGAGGATCTGCCGGAGATGCCTGGAATGGAGACGGACGGCCAGCTGCGTCTTGCGGAGGACGGGGCCGTGCTGGACCCTCAGACGGAGGAAACACCTGCCAACTGAACGTAAAGAAGGTGAGAGGGTTTGGTTTTTCTGTGGATATTGCTGGGAATTGTGGGCGTGCTGGCGCTGGTGCTGTGCATTCCCGTGGGAGCAAAAGCATCCTGGCATGAAGCGTTAAAAGTGGATGTCAAGGTGGGGCCCTTTGCCTTCACCGTGGTGCCCGCGCCCCCGAAAAAAAAGAAAAAGAAGCCGGAAAAGCCGCCCAAGGCACAAAAGCCGAAACATCCCCAAAAGGAGAAAAAACCGGGGCCGAAGCCCGGCTTCAAGGACATCAGGGCGGCGCTGCCGCTGTTTTGGTCGGTGCTGCAAAAGACGCTGCGCCGCACCCGCAGGCGCATTTGCGTCAGCCCGCTGGAAGCGTCGCTGGTGATCGGCGGGGACGACCCGGCGGAAACGGCCCAGCGCTACGGCTACGCCTCCACCGTCGTGTGGACGGTGATGCCCCGGCTGGAAGAACTGATGACCATTCGCCATCCCCACATCCATGTGGGCGTGGATTTTACCGGTGTCCCCACCAGGGCCGAGGGCGAGATCGGCTTCCGCTTTTTTGTTTTCGATCTGGTGGTGATCGCGCTGGGCGCGGGACTGCCGGTTTGGAAATGGTATAGAAAATGGAAAAAAGAGCATCCGGCGACGGCCGAAAAAACGGATGAAGCCGAGAAAACGACCGGCGAAACGGTAAAAACCGCCGGAAGCGACAGTCCGAAAGAAACAGCGCATGATATAAGGAAAACAACAGACAATACGGACAAATAACGCGATATAAAGAAAGGAAGGTACCCCATGGAAAACAACGAAAAGAAGAATCCTCTGGCTGGTCTGATGGAGGCCACCATGTCGAAAATTCATGAAATGGCCGATTCCAACACGGTGATTGGCAGTACCATCACCACCCCTGACGGTGTGACGCTGATCCCCGTGTCCCGCTTGAGCTTAGGCTTTGGCAGCGGCGGCGGCGACTATGGCACGGACAAGTTCGGCGGCGGCACCGCGGCCGGCGTGAAGATGGAGCCGGTGGCTTTCCTGGTGGTGAAGGACGGCGTGACCCGTGTGCTGCCGGTGGGCCTGCCCGCCGTGACCACCGTGGATCGTCTCATCGACATGGTACCCGAAATGATGGATCGCGTGGAAAATTTTGTGGAGAAAAAGAAGGAAAAAGAAGACTTTTAAAGGGGCATACTACGATCATCCCATGCCGTAAAGGCAAAGAGGTGATGATATGAAAGGACGCGGAAGTCTGGCGCTTATTTTGTGTGCCGGACTGCTGGTGGTGTCATGCGTAGTGCCTTGCCATGCCGCGCAGATAGGGACGTCCGCCTCATGCGCCATTTTGATGGACGCGGATACGGGGCAGGTGCTCTATGAAAAGGACGCCGACCGCCCCATGCTCATTGCCAGCACCACCAAGATCATGACGGCGCTGCTGGCGGTGGAGACGGCGGATCTTTCCCGGGAGGTCACGGTGACGCCGGAGGACATGACCGAAGGCTCCTCCATGTACCTCAAAGTGGGGGAGAAACTGACGATGGAGACGCTGCTCTATGGGCTTTTGCTCCAGTCGGGCAACGACGCGGCGCTGGCCATCGCCCACACCTGCGGCGGCAGTGTGGAGGATTTTGTGGCCATGATGAACCGCCGGGCGGCGGAGCTGGGTATGACCGGCACTTCCTTTGCCAACCCCAACGGGCTGGACGACGAGCGCCACTTTTCCACAGCCCGGGACATGGCCCGCCTTGCCTGCTGTGGCATGGAGGATCCCACGTTCCGGCGGCTTTGTTCCACTCGCACCGTCACGGTGGGCGGCCGTACCATGAGCAACCACAACCGCCTTTTGCGGGAGGTGGAGGGCTGCATTGGGCTGAAAACCGGCTTTACCAAGGCAGCGGGCCGGACGCTGGTGAGCTGTGCGGAGCGGAACGGACACCGACTTGTGGCGGTGACGCTGTGCGACGGCTGCGACTGGAACGACCACCAGGCGCTGTATGACTATGGATTCTCCCTTTTGGGAGAGGAAGGAAACGCGTGGAAGAGCGACTGCAAAAATTGATCTCACAGGCAGGCATTTGCTCCCGGCGGGCGGCGGAAACGCTGCTGGCCGGGGGCCGTGTTCGTGTAAACGGAGCTGTGGCGAAGGTGGGCGACAAGGCCGATCCGGAGCGAGACACCGTGGAGGTGGACGGCCGGGTGCTGACCTCGGCGCCGGAGCCGGTGTATCTGATGCTGCACAAGCCTCAGGGCTATGTCACCACCTTGTCCGACGAGAAGGGGCGGCCCACGGTATCGTCCCTTGTGGCGGACTGCGGCGTGCGGGTGTACCCGGTGGGGCGTCTGGACATGGATTCGGAGGGACTGCTGCTGTTCACCAACGACGGCGCCCTGACCCAGTCGCTGCTGCACCCCAAATTCGAGGTGGACAAGCGCTATGAAGTCACCGTCACCGGCGCCCTTTCGGGGGCGCGGGATCGTCTGGCGGCGCTGCGGGAACTGGAGGGCGAGCCCATCCGCCCGGCGGCGGTGGAGGAGTTGAGGCGTGAAAAGGACCGGGCGGTGCTGGCCGTTACCATTCATGAGGGAAAGAACCGGCAGGTGCGCCGGATGTGCGAGGCGGCGGGCCTTGAGGTGGTGCGCCTGCGGCGTGTGGCGGAGCATACCTTGACGCTGGGAGACCTGCCCTGCGGTGCGTGGCGCTATTTAACAGAAAAAGAGAGAGAAGCACTCAAGAGGGAGAGATCAACTTGACGAAGAATGTGTTACATACCATTCGCCAGAATATGCCCGATTTTTCCAAGGGGCAAAAGCGGATTGCCGCCTACATTCTGGAAAACTATGACATCGCCGCCTTTATGACAGCCAATAAATTGGGAAAAACGGTGTCCGTCAGCGAATCCACGGTGGTTCGCTTCGCCTCGGAGCTGGGATACGACGGCTATCCCAGTATGCAAAAGGCGCTGCAGGAGATCATCCGCGGCCGCCTTACGTCCTTGCAGCGCATTCGCGCCTCCCGCGACCAGATGGCGGGAGCCGACATCCCGGGTGAGGTGATGCAGCGGGATATGGACGCCATCCACACCGCCATCGAGCAGATCGACCGCGCGGCCTTCGACCGGGTGGTGGAACGGCTTTTGGGGGCGCGGCAGATCTATATTCTGGGGGTGCGCTCGTCGTCGTTTTTGGCGGGCTACCTGAACTTTTATCTGCACCTGATCTTTAAAAACGTGACGGCGGTGCAAAGCTCCGCCGCCGGCGAGATCTTCGAGCAGCTCATGCGCATCGGCCCCGGAGACGTGCTCATCGGCATCAGCTTTCCCCGCTACTCCACGGAGGCGGTGAGCGCAGTGCGCTTTGCCCGTGACCGGGGGGCGGACGTGGTGGCCATCACGGACAGCGAGATGTCGCCGCTGTATCACGACGCGGCCACGGCGCTTCTGGTGCGCAGCGACATGATCTCCTTTGTGGACTCCATGACGGCGCCGCTGAGTTTGCTCAACGCGCTGATCGTGGCGGTGGGCCGGCAGAAGAGCGCGGAGATCTCCGGCACCTTCTCGGAGCTGGAGAGCATCTGGTCAAAATACAGTGTGTTTGGAAAGACGGACGATGAATAAAGTGGTGGTCATCGGCGGCGGAGCCGCCGGCATGATGGCGGCGGTCACGGCGGCGGAACACGGCGCGTCGGTGACGCTGCTGGAGCCCAACGAACGGCTGGGCAAAAAACTGAATATCACGGGAAAAGGGCGCTGCAACATCACCAACGACTGCCCCACGGAGGAGCTGATGAGCCATGTGCCGGGCAACGGACGGTTTCTGTACAGCTGCTTTTCCCGGTTCAACGGGCGGGACGCCATGGCTTTTTTCGAGGGGCTGGGCGTTCCGCTGAAAACGGAGCGGGGCAACCGTGTGTTTCCCCAGTCGGACTGCGCCTTTGACGTCAGCGCCGCGCTGAAAAAAAGGATCCACCAGCTCCATGTGAACGTGATGCGGGACCGGGCGGTGTCTCTTTTGACGGGCGGCGGCGCCGTAACGGGCGTTTCAGGGGAGCGGGGCTCCTACGAAGCCACCGCCGTGGTGCTGGCCACCGGCGGCGTGTCCTATCCCGCCACCGGCAGCACCGGCGACGGCTATCGCATGGCGGCGGAACTGGGTCACACCATCGTAGAGCCGAAAGGCTCTCTGGTGCCGCTGGTGAGCGACGATCCCTGCTGCGGCGCCATGCAGGGCCTGGCGCTGAAAAACGTGGCGCTGACGGTGTATAACGAGAAAAACAAGGCGGTGTATGAGGACTTTGGGGAGATGCTCTTCACCCATTTCGGTGTGTCGGGACCCATGATCCTCTCAGCCAGCGCCCATATGCGGGACTGGAACAAGCACCGCTACCGTCTGTCCATCGACCTGAAGCCGGCGCTGGACGACGAGAAGCTGGAAGCCCGCCTGCTGCGGGACATGACGGAGCGGTGCAACCAGGAGTTTTTCAGCTTGCTGGGCGGCCTTGTGAACAAGAGCATGGTGCCGGTGGTGGTGGAAAAGACCGGGATCCCCGGCCACAAGAAGGTCAACGCCATCACGAAAGAGGAGCGCCGGACGCTGGAGGCGCTTTTGAAGCGTTTCCCGGTGTCTTTGACAGGCCCCCGTCCGGTGAGCGACGCCATCATTACATCAGGCGGCGTGAAGGTGGGGGAGATCCGCCCTGCCGATATGGCCTCCAAACTGGTGGAAGGGCTCTATTTCGCCGGCGAGATCATTGACGTGGACGCTTATACCGGCGGTTTCAATCTCCAGATCGCGTGGGCCACAGGCCGCGCGGCCGGGGAAGCCGCCGGGGAATATAGAAAAGCGGAGGATGAAGGAATATGAAAAACCATTACGCCGTGGCAATCGACGGGCCTTCCGGCGCGGGGAAAAGCACGCTGGCCAAACGTCTGGCGGCCAGCCTGAAGATCGTGTATGTGGATACGGGCGCCATTTACCGTTCCATTGGCTATTATGTCTACCAAAACGGCATCGATCCCAAGGATACCGCCGCGGTGACGGCGGTGCTGCCCCGGCTTCAGATCGAGGCGGTGTACGGGGATGACGGCCTGCAGCACATGATCCTCAACGGTGCGGATGTGACGAAAGAGATCCGCCTGCCGGAGGTGTCCATGTATACCTCAGCGGTGTCGGCCATTCCGGAGGTGCGGACTTTCCTGCTGCAAATGCAGCGTGACATGGCCGCGCGGGGCAGCGTGGTGATGGATGGCCGTGACATCGGCACGGTGGTGCTGCCCCAGGCGGAAGTGAAAATTTATCTGGACGCTTCCCCGGAAGTGCGGGCCAGACGCCGGGAAAAGGAACTGGCCGAACGCGGGACGCTCAAGCCCTTTGAAGAGGTGCTGCGGGAGGTCAAGGAGCGGGACTGGGCGGATATGCACCGTGACACGGCGCCTTTGCGCCAGGCGGAGGACGCGGTGCGCGTGGATACCAGCGACCTGGACTTTGAGAGCAGTCTCGCCCTGCTGCGACAGGTCATTCGGGAGCAGCTTGAGAAAAAATGAGCAGAAATCCGTTTTATACGAAAATGGTCCGTCTCACTCGTTGGTTTGTGACGTTTTTGCATCCATTGCGGGTGGTGGGGCGTGAGAACATACCGGCGGAGCCGGTGGTGCTGTGCGCCAATCACTCCAGCAACTGGGACCCGTTGCTGGCGGTGTACGCGCTGGGGGAGGGCTACTGTATGCGCATCATGGCCAAGCAGCAGCTCTTCCGCACCAGGCTGCTGGGCAATTTCCTGCGGCGGCTTGGCATTTTTCCGGTGGACCGGGGCCACGCGGATCTCAAGGCCGTGAAAACGGCCATCCAGACCATCCGTGACGGGCAGAGCTTGCTGGTGTTTCCGGAGGGCACCCGTTTGAAAGACGACGCCGACGCGGCGGCCAAGGGCGGCGTGGCCATGATCGCCATGCGCACGGGGGCGCAGCTTCTGCCGGTATATATCGGCCGAAACAAGCGGCTTTTTCAAAAGGTGCCGGTGATCATCGGCATGCCTTTTAGCCCCTTGCGGGAGAGCCGCCGGGGCACGGCGGAGGAATATCAAAAAAACGCCGACGAGATCATGCGGCGTGTGTATGGGTTGGGGGAAACGCAATGAAAGTGATCCTTGCCGAAAGCGCAGGCTTTTGTTACGGCGTGGAGCGTGCGGTGAAACTGGCGGAGGAAACGGCGCTGAATGAGCCGTCTCCCGTGATGCTGGGCAGCGTCATCCATAACACCAGCGTGGTGGCGTCCCTTGCCAAAAAGGGGATGCGCACGGTGGAATCGCCCGCTGAGATCCATCCCGGGGATACGGTGCTGATCCGCTCTCACGGGGAGAAGAAAAAAGTCCTCGAAGAGCTTGCGGGCATGGGCGCCCGGTGCGTCAACGCCACCTGTCCCAACGTGGTAAGGATCCAGCGCCTGGTGGAGCAGGCCCAGCGGGAGGGGCGCACGCCCCTTATCATTGGGGAACCCCATCACCCGGAGGTGATGGCGGTGGCCAGCTATGGAGATGCTTCCGTGGTACTCTCAGGAGCGGAGGAACTGACGCAGTGGCTGGCGGAGGACCCGGCGCGGCGTGACGCGCCGCTCACGGCGGCGGCGCAGACCACCTGCATCCGTTCCATCTGGGAAAGTTGCGCACAAATCTTAAAAAAACAGTGTACAAACGCAAAAATATTTGATACAATATGTAATGCTACGCATAGGCGTCAATCTGAGGCGGCGGCTCTGGCCTCTCAGGTGGATGTAATGGTCGTGGTCGGTGATCGTAAAAGCGCCAACACCAAACATTTGACAGAAATTTGTAATGAGAGATGCCCTTCCGTTTATCAGATTGAGACAGCGGACGAGCTCTCGCCGGAATGTTTCATTGGATGTTCTGTTGCAGGTCTTACGGCCGGTGCGTCCACACCAGCGTGCATCATTAAGGAGGTATATACAACGATGAGCGAAGAAATTAAGACCACAGAAGCAGCAGAAGAGAGCTTCGAAGAGATGCTGGACAAATCTTTCAAGACTTTAAATACAGGAGAGAAGGTAACAGGTATCGTGACCGCCGTGGGCCCCACTGAGGTTCAGGTGGATTTGGGTTGCAAGCAAGCCGGCTATATTGCCATCGACGAACTGTCCTCCGACCCCAGTGTAAAGCCTGAGGACGTGGTGAAGGTGGGCGACGAGATCGAGACCTACATCATCCGTGTCAACGACGTGGAGGGCTATGCCATGCTGTCCAAGAAGCGTTTGGACGCCGTCAAGGTCTGGGAAGACATTGAAAAGGCAGAAGCCGACAAGACCACGCTTGAAGGCGTTGTCACCGAGGAGAACAAGGGCGGCATCGTCGTCAATGTCAAGGGTGTGCGTGTATTCGTTCCCGCCTCCCAGAGCGGTCAGCCCCGCGGCGCCGATCTGAGCGAGATGATCAAGCAGCCTGTCTCCCTGCGTATTACCGAAGTCAACCGTGCCCGTCGCCGCGTGGTGGGTTCCATCCGCGCCGTGACCTATGAGGCACGTCAGGCGGCTCAGGCCGAAATCTGGGCCAATATCGAAGTGGGCAAGCACTACACCGGCACCGTGAAGTCCATGACTTCCTACGGTGTGTTTGTGGACATCGGCGGCGTGGACGGTATGGTACATATCTCCGAGCTATCCTGGAGCCGAATCAAGAACCCGGCGGAAGTGGTGTCCGTGGGCGACACGCTGGACGTGTACGTCATTTCCTTCGACGTGGAGAAGCACAAGATCTCCCTGGGCGTCAAGGATCGTTCTTCCAATCCCTGGGACAAGTTTATGGAGACCTACAAAGTGGGCGATGTGGCTTCCGTTCGCGTGGTGAAGCTGATGACCTTCGGTGCTTTTGCCGAAGTGGTGCCCGGCGTGGATGGCCTGATCCATATTTCCCAGATCGCGGATCGCCGCATCGACAAACCCTCCGATGTTCTCACCGAGGGTCAGATCGTGGACGCCAAGATCACCGCTGTGGATGAAGAGAAGCAGAAGATCTCTCTGAGCATCCGCGCTCTGCTCTCCGGCGAAGGCGAGGAAGAGACGTCCGAAGACGCTGAATAAGCAAGACAATATTCGTATTTGACCGTGATTGTGGCCAAACATAAAGATGGATGGCAAAAACCGGCAGGCAAAGTGTCTGCCGGTTTTTGTACCCGTTTTTCAGCCTAATGGTTCATTGTTGCACAAATGAGCCAAAGAGTTTTTGTGCAAAACACACAATAAATTTTTAACGAAGAAGTCGTGCCCATGATTGGGAGATTCTGGGAAAATCAACGGAAACGTTAAGGATAGTACAACGAAACATACAAGGAGAAAACAGAGATGGATTATCAGAAGATGTACCGTGAGAAATTACGGACGGCGGACGAAGCGGTGAAGATCATCAAGTCCGGCGACTGGGTGGATTACGGTTTTTGCACCATTCATCCCCGGGTGCTGGATGAGGCACTGGCCCGTCGGGCGCCTGAGCTGGAGGACGTGAAGGTGCGCGGCGGCATCAGCCTTTGGAAGCCCGCCATTTTTGATATTGAGAATCCCCGGGAGCATATCATTTTCAACTCCCATCACATGAGCTCGCTGGAGCGCCATCATATCGCCTCCGGCGCCGGATTTTATGAGCCCATGCGGTATTCGGAGCTGCCGCGGTATTATTACGATCACATCACGCCGCCGGACGTGGCCATGTTCCAGGTGGCGCCCATGGATCAGCACGGCTACTTCAACTTTGGCATCTCCGCCTCCCATATGAAGGCGGTGTGCGAGAGGGCCAAAGTGGTCATTGTGGAAGTCAACCAAAATATGCCCCGCTGCCTTGGCGGCTTTGACGAGTGCATTCACGTTTCGGATGTGGACATAGTGGTGGAAGGCCGCAACGATCCCATGGGAATTCAGCCCTCCACTCCCGCCACGGACGTGGATAAGACAGTGGCGAAGCTGATCGTGGAGCAAATCCACGACGGCGCCTGTTTGCAGCTGGGCATCGGCGGTATGCCAAACACGGTGGGCGCCATGCTGTGCGAGTCGGATCTGAAGGATCTGGGCGTCCATACGGAGATGTATGTGGACGCCTATGTGGATTTGGCCATGGCGGGGAAGGTGACCTGCGCCCGGAAGAACATCGACCGGGGCCGTCAGGTGTTTGCCTTTGCCGCTGGCACCCAGAAGCTCTATGATTATTTAAACGACAATCCCGCCTGCATGGCGGCGCCCATCAGCTATACCAACGATGTGCGGACGGTGGCGGCCAACGACAACTTTGTGTCCATCTGCAACGCCGTGGATGTGGATCTGTACGGTCAGGTCAACGGCGAGACCTCAGGCATCAAGCAGATCAGCGGCTCCGGCGGCCAGCAGGACTTTGTGCTGGGCGCGTATCTGTCCAAGGGCGGCAAGAGCTTCATCTGTATGTCCTCCACCTTTGCCGGAAAAGATGGCAAACTCCACTCCCGCATCCGCGGGACGCTGACCCCCGGCAGCGTGGTTACCGATACCCGTGTGAACACCATGTATGTTGTGACGGAGTACGGCATGGTCTGTCTGAAGGGTCTGAGTTCCTGGGAGCGGGCGGAAAAACTCATCAGCATCGCCCACCCGGATTTCCGGGAGGAACTGATCCGCGAGGCGGAGAAGCAGAAGATCTGGTACGGTCATAACCGCCGGTAAAAATGATCTCAATAAGCCCCCGCCCCCGCGGGCGGCCGGGGGGGGTTTGGCCGTTTTTCCCTCGAAACA